>CESM01225856.1_pt1 | contig 48893 bp, 43 predicted proteins | sample 361421 | NCBI WGS metagenome assembly CESM01 (sample SAMEA2622219, study PRJEB7988) | marine metagenome | isolation source: saline water (ENVO:00002010), including | reverse complement strand
AAAAAAAATAATCTGAGTACTACTCAATTACCATTCTCTATTCAACAATCATTACATTTATTATCAAAAAAATTAGATAAAGAAATACAAATAAAAACAAATAATACAGGAAAAGGTAAGATAATTATTCACTTTAACTCAGATGAAGACCTTAAAAAGGTGATCAACAAAATAGATACTTAATGAAGAGAATATATATATTTTATTTTTTATTTATAACATATTCATTGGTTTATTCACAAAATACCGAAACAAAAAAATCACCAAAAAAAGCTGCTATATACTCATCAATTATCCCTGGTTCTGGACAAGTTTACACAAAAAAATACTGGAAAATTCCAATTATATATACTGGAATAGTTACATCAATATACTTTATAAAAGATAATACTGATAAATACAATCTATATAAAACAGCAGCTCTATCATCATTAGAAAACAACTATAATATGCAATTAGGTTATACTTATAATCAATTAATTACATTAAAAGATTTTTATAGAAGAAATAGAGAAATTTCATATTTTTTTTTAGCGGGGACCTACATATTAAATATAGTAGATGCTTCAGTATCAGCGCATTTATTTCATTTTGATGTTTCAGAAGAAATTAGCTTAAACATTCAACCATACTCAAATTTAAATAATATGGGGATCAATTTATCATTAAATTTCTAATTTTGTAGAATAAAAATATATCTTAAATGAAAAAGAAATATAATATTAGTAATTGGGATCTTAATACAAAAAGAAAGATTTTCTGGATATTTACAATATCATGGTCACTATTTGTTTATATCATTGGTGGGGAATGGTTATATTTTATACCATTTATTTTAGGAGACATACTTTTTTGGAAAACTATAAATTATACGTTTTGGAAAAAGAGAGAAAAAACAGAAAAGAAAAGAAAAAGTTGGTTTGGTAATTGGGGGGACGCTATAATATTTGCTGTAATTGCTGCAACATTATTAAGGACATTTTTTATCGAAGCATATACAATTCCAACTCCATCTATGGAAAAATCATTAATGGTAGGAGATTATTTGTTTGTAAGTAAAACAGCTTATGGACCAAGAGTACCAATGACACCTATATCATTTCCTCTAGTACATCACACAATACCTTTGATTAATAAAAAATCATATCTAGAATGGCTGAAAATTCCTTACCACAGAATGTCAGGTTTAAAAGAAGGGAATAATAAATCTTCAATTGGTGTAGAAAGAAATGATTGTGTTGTTTTTAATTACCCCGCTGAAAATTTAGGAAGACCAATAGATAAAAAAGAAAATTATGTAAAGAGATGTGTAGGACTGCCAGGAGACGAAATCTTAATTAAAAATGGAATTTTATATATCAACAAAGAAGAAGAGGTGAAATTTAAATGGATGAAAAAACAGAGATGGTATTTTGTTAAATCAAATAATGGATTAAATACAGAAAAATTATATATTGATTATGATATATATCCAAATGACATATACAAAGACTATAGATCAAAAAATATTTATATAATAAACACTACTGAAGATAACATATTATCATTGAAATCAAAACCATACATAGACTCTATATGGGTAAAAGGAACTAATTCTAAAAAAAATATGTTTAATAATAAAATAACAAATCCTGATTTTTTCCTTGTACACAATCCATTTTCATGGGACGAAGAAAATTATGGTCCAATTTTTATTCCAAAAAAAGGAGAAACTATCACTCTAGACTTAAAAACATTATCGATTTACAAACAAGTAATTGAAAGATACGAAGGATTTGAAATGGGCAATGAAAGTAATAAAGAATTTGAAAATTTAAAGAAAGAAATAGAAGAAATGGGATCAGCTACATATACATTTAAACAAAATTATTACTGGATGATGGGAGATAATCGTCAGAACTCTGCAGACAGTAGATTTTGGGGATTTGTTCCAGAAAATCATATTGTAGGAAAAGCTCTATTCATTTGGATGAGCTATGATAAATATGGAAAAGGTATTAGATGGAAAAGAATATTTACTTCAATCAAATAACTTGAAAGTTATTTTGCCAATTAGTTATTTAGGGACAATTTCCTACTATCATAAAATATTAAAATTTAATGAAATTTATATAGAGAAAATGGAAAATTTTGTTAAACAAACTAATAGGAACAGATGTGAAATATTAATTTCAAATGGTATACAAACATTAACAATTCCAAAGAAAAGAAAGTCATCTGATAAAATAATAATTAAGGATATACAAATATCAAATAATGAAAAATGGCAAAAAAAACACTGGAAAGCTATTAGAACTGCATATAATTCATCACCATTTTTTGAATATTATGCTTCAGAATTAGAGGTTTTTTATTCAAAACCATATGATAATTTATTCAATTTTAATTATCAATTAATACAATTAATCATGACTTTTTTACAAATTGATAAAAAAATTAAATTTACATGTGAATTTAACAAAAATTTTAATGGTATAGATTTAAGGAACAACTCATTTAATAAAAAAAATATTGAAAAATATCAACAAGTTTTTTCAAATAAATTACCTTTTAAGTCTGATTTATCTATTATTGATCTATTATTTAACCTAGGTCCAGAATCTACATGTTATTTAGAAAGACAAAGTATATAATTTCTGTATTTTTGTAAAAATTAAATTATATGAATAATTTAGAATTCAATAGAAATGACGATAAAATGAGATTACTAATCTCAAAACTAAGGAGAAAACATTCTAAAGTTTGTCTTGGAGGTGGAATAAAAAAAATCAAACATCAACACTCAAAAGGAAAACTAACTGCACGTGAGAGAATAGATTTTTTGAAAGACAAAAATGCAAGTTTCTTAGAAATTGGAGCTTTTGCTGGTGATGAAATGTATTTAGATTATGGTGGATGTCCCTCAGGAGGTGTTGTAGCTGGAATTACTTATATAAAAGAAAGACAATGTATTGTAGTTGCTAATGATGCAACTGTAAAAGCTGGATCATGGTTTCCAATTACAGGAAAAAAGAACTTACGTTTACAAGAAATTTCAATGGAGAATAGATTACCTATTATTTATTTAGTCGACTCAGCAGGGGTCTTCCTCCCCATGCAAGATGAAATTTTTCCAGACAAAGAACACTTTGGTAGAATTTTTAGAAATAATGCAAGAATGAGTTCAATGGGGATTACTCAAATATCTGCTGTTATGGGTTCATGTGTTGCTGGAGGAGCATACCTACCAATAATGTCTGACGAAGCTATTATTGTTGATAAAACATCTTCAATATTCTTAGCTGGAAGCTACTTAGTTAAAGCTGCAATTGGTGAGAGTATTGATAATGAAACTTTAGGAGGAGCTACAACTCATTGTGAAATTTCTGGAGTTACAGATTATAAGACTAAAGATGATAAAGAAGCACTAAATAAAATTCGTGAAATAATAGATAAAATTGGTGATTTTGAAAAGGCTAGTTTTAACAGAAAAAAACCTGAAAATCCATCAAAAGAAGAAAGAGAGATCTATGGAATTATTCCTACAGACAGATCAAAACCTTATGATATGAAAGAAATAATTGAAAGACTAGTTGATCAATCTATTTTTGATGAATATAAAGAAGGTTATGGAAAAACAATAATTTGCGGATATGCCAGAATAGATGGATGGGCAGTTGGAATCATCGCAAATCAGAGAAAAATAATAAAAAGTAAAAAAGGAGAAATGCAAATTGGTGGAGTTATTTATTCAGATTCTGCCGACAAAGCAGCTCGTTTTATCGCGAATTGCAATCAAAAGAAAATACCATTAGTTTTTTTACAAGATGTTACTGGTTTTATGGTTGGTTCTCGTTCTGAACATGGAGGAATTATAAAGGATGGAGCAAAAATGGTAAATGCTATGGCTAATTCGGTAGTACCTAAATTCACAATTATAATTGGAAACTCATATGGAGCAGGAAATTATGCTATGTGTGGAAAGGCGTATGATCCTAGACTAATAGTAGCGTGGCCAACAGCAAAAATAGCTGTCATGGGAGGAGAACAAGCAGCAAAAGTACTATTACAAATTGAAAAATCTGCTGCTAAAAATAGAAAAGAAGAAATAAACAAAGAAGAAGAAGAAAAGATGCTAAAGAATATTTCTGAAAGTTATGAAAAACAAACATCACCATATTATGCAGCTTCACGTCTATGGATTGATGCTATCATTGACCCATTGGAAACAAGAAAAGTAATCTCCACAGGTATAGAAGCAGCAAACCAATCTCCTATAACAAGAAAGTATAATCCTGGTATAATTCAAAGTTAAAATTACATTATAATAATATTATTTCATGAATCTAGTTATTATATTTGCATTTATATAGAACAAAAATATGATTAACATTACTCTTCCTGACGGAAGTATTAAACAAGTAAAAAAAGGAGTTTCAGCAATAGATATTGCAAAGAATATATCAGAAGGATTAGCTCGAAATGTCTTATCAGCTAGTGTTAATGGGGAAATTTGGGATGCAAACAGACCAATTCATACAGATGCTAATCTAAAACTTCACACATGGAATGATAAAGAAGGAAAATCTACATTTTGGCATTCTACAGCTCATATAATGGCAGAAGCTATAGAATCTCTTTATCCAGGAGTTAAACTTGGCATTGGTCCATCTATTGAACAAGGATTTTATTATGACATTGATCTTGGAAATCATATATTATCGATTGAAGATCTAAGCAGAATCGAAAATAAAATGAAAGAAATATCATCTAAGAAACTATCATTTGATAGAAAAGAAATATCCAAAAAAGATGCTATTGATTATTTCACTGAAAAAGGTGATGAATATAAATTAGAGCTTATACAAGAATTAGAAGATGGAAATATTTCTTTCTACACACAAGGTGATTTTACAGATTTGTGTAAAGGACCTCATATAGATTCATCAGGAAAAATCAAAGCTATTAAATTGTTAAATATCGCAGGAGCATATTGGAGAGGTGATGAAAATCGCAAACAACTTACCAGAATATATGGAATCTCATTTCCAAAACAAAAAGAGTTAACACAGTATCTAGAGATGTTAGAGGAAGCGAAAAAAAGAGACCATCGTAAAATTGGTAAAGAAATGGAATTATTTACTTTTTCGCAAAAGGTTGGACAAGGATTACCTCTATGGTTGCCAAAAGGAGCTAAACTTAGAGAGAAACTTGAAGAATTTATGAAAAAAGCCCAAACTAAAGCAGGATACTTACCTGTAGTTTCTCCTCATATAGGACATAAAGATTTATATATATGCTCTGGACATTATGATAAGTATGGTGAAGATTCATTTAAACCTATTAAAACTCCAAACGAAGGAGAGGAGTTTTTCTTAAAACCAATGAACTGTCCTCACCATTGTGAAATTTATAAGTCAAAACAATACTCATATCGTGATTTACCAGTCAGATTTGCAGAATTTGGTACAGTATACAGATATGAACAATCTGGTGAATTACACGGATTAACTAGAGTAAGAGGGTTTACACAAGATGACGCTCATCTTTTTGTCCGTCCAGATCAAGTAAAACAAGAATTTATTAATGTAATAGAGCTAGTTCTTTATGTATTTAAATCTTTAGGTTTTAATGATTTTAAAGCTCAAATATCCTTAAGAGATCCGAAAAAGAAAGAAAAATATATTGGATCAGATGAAAATTGGAACAAAGCAGAAGCTGCAATTATTGAAGCTGCTTCAGAAAAAAAACTTAATGCTGTTATAGAATACGGAGAAGCAGCATTCTATGGTCCAAAACTAGATTTCATGGTCAAAGATGCCTTATCTAGAGAATGGCAATTAGGAACAATACAAGTTGATTATAATTTACCTGAGCGATTTGAACTAGAATATACTGGTAAAGACAATAAAAAATATAGACCAGTAATGATCCATAGAGCACCATTTGGATCAATGGAAAGATTTGTTGCAGTATTAATTGAACATTGTGGAGGGAAATTCCCGATTTGGTTAAATCCAGAACAAATAGTAATCTTACCTATTTCTGAAAAATATCATGATTATGCAAATAAATTATTGCAGTTATTAAAAAATTACGATATTTGCGGTCGCATTGATCAAAGGTCAGAGAAAACTGGAAGAAAAATCAGAGATGCTGAGATATCTAAAACACCATACATGTTAATTGTTGGTGAAATAGAAGAGAAGGAAAACAGTGTGTCTGTAAGAAAACATGGTGGTGAAAATTTAGGGATTATGAAAACAAAAGATTTCATAAAGACTATTAATAAAGAAATAAAAAAGGAATTAGAAAATTAAATAATAATTAAAATAAAAAATAATCGCAAAAAGAAGTTACAGTAGAGGTAGAGTCAAAAAAGACTTACATAAAATAAATGAGAACATTCAATCTCATTTTATAAGGATTGTTGGTGAAAATATTGAATCTAAAATTTTATCTAAAAAAGAAGCTCTAGAAATAGCAAATAGAATGAATCTAGATTTAGTTGAGATATCTCCAAATGCAGACCCTCCAGTATGTAAAGTAATTGATTATAAAAAATTTATTTATGATCAAAAAAAGAAACAAAAAGCAATTAAAGCTAAAACTGTAAAAGTAGTAGTAAAAGAATTAAGATTTGGACCTCAAACAGGAGATCATGATTTTAATTTCAAATTAAACCATGCTATTAATTTCTTAAAAGATGGATATAAAGTCAAAGCATTTGTTTTTTTTAGAGGAAGAACTATAGTATTTAAAGAACAAGGAGAAATTTTACTTCTAAAATTAGCTCAAGCTTTAGAAGAGTTTGGAATAATTGAAAATATGCCGAAACTTGAAGGGAAGAAAATGATAATGATGATAGCACCAAAGAAAAACAAAAAATAAAAATATTATGCCAAAAGTAAAAACTAAGTCAGGAGCAAAAAAAAGATTTAAGATGACAGGTACAGGAAAAATTAAAAGAAAACATGCTTTTAAGAGTCATATACTTACGAAGAAAGAAACAAAACAAAAAAGAAATCTAACGAAAACAGGTATTGTTCATGATTCAGACATGAATAATGTTAAACATATGTTAGGAATATAGTTAACAGGTAAATAACCAGATATTTAGTATAATAAGAACTCAAATAAGGGACACTAAATATCAAAAAAAAAATTAAATATGCCTAGATCGGTAAACTCAGTAGCTGCAAAAGCTAAAAGAAATAAAATAATTAAAGCTGCCAAAGGATATTTTGGAAGAAGAAAAAATGTTCATACTATAGCTAAAAACGCTGTAGAAAAAGGGATGCAATATGCATATCGTGATCGAAAAAACAAAAAGAGGACATTTAGATCTTTATGGATACAACGAATAAACGCTGGAGCTAGACAATATGGTCTTTCTTATTCACAATTTATGGGTAAAATTCATAAAAGTGAAATTAAAATGAATAGAAAAGTTCTCGCAGATTTAGCGATGAATCATCCAGAAGCATTTAAATCAATAGTTGATAAAATAAAATAATTTTTTAGTAATTTTATTTATATTTTTCATTATCAAGTAATAATTTCTCTAACTTTTCTTTAGCTGGGATATAATTTGGATTAACAAATAATGTTCTACGATAATAATTTTCAGCATTTCCAACGTCTCCTAATGATTGAAAACTAATGGCTATTTTATATAGTGATAGAAAATGATTTTCATTTACTCTAATTACTTCAATAAAATAATTTATCGCATTATTATAGTCTTTTAAGTCTTCTAAAAACATTATTCCTAAATTATAACAAGCATCCTCATATAAATTATCAGATATTTCTAAATCAATAATTTTATGGTAAAAATTTTGAGATTTAGAGTATTCACCAATAGAATGGTAAAGTAAACCTAAGTTATACAATGCTAGACGATTATCTTTATTAATTGATAATACTTTCTTATAATAGAAAGCTGCATTACTATCCATATTAGAATAAAACAAATTTCCTATTTGCAAATATCCTTCTTCATTAGTTGGATTAATCTCAATAGATCTATTAAAACAATATAATGCACTATCAATTTGACCCAATTGATTATACGCATATCCTAATAAATTATATGATTGATAATCTAATTCATTTATTGATAATGATTCAATAAATAAACTAATAGATCTTGCAATCAAATTATCATCATCAGATACCTTCCCATGATATAATGAAAGTTCACCTAATTTACTCAGAGACTTTGATGAATCTATATTATATTTTAATGCTTGATTAAAATGATATTTACTTCTATTAAGAAAATCTTTATATTTTAAATTATTTTTATTAGATTCTTTCAACTGATTTAATAATAAATCAGCAATCAAATAATGGATTTTCCCTTGATTAGAATCTAAAATTAATGACTTTTCTAAATCAATAATTGCTGATTGGATTCTATTGATTTTAATATTCAAGTAAGCTCTTTCTAAATATAAAGAATCATTTGTGATATCATTATCTATTAATTCAGAGATGTATTCTATAGAATCAGACTCATCAATTTTATTATTATGATTAAATGGAGAATAATTACATGATAAAAAAATAAAAAAAATAAAAAAAGATACTAATTTCATTACTATCCTAAATTCAACTCCCTAATTTTATCTTCTAATTCAGACATCAATTCAGGGTTGTCTTCAATCATATTTTTAACCGCATCTCTTCCTTGTCCTAATTTTGTTTCTCCATATGAAAACCATGAACCACTCTTATTGATTATACTTAAATCAACTGCCATATCTAAAATCTCTCCACTTCTGGATATTCCCTTTCCAAACATAATATCAAACTCAACCTTTCTGAAAGGAGGAGCAACTTTATTCTTCACTACTTTTACTCTAGTTCTATTACCAATTATTTCATCACCATTTTTTATCGCACCAATTCGTCTAATATCTAATCTAACTGATGAATAAAATTTTAATGCATTACCTCCTGTTGTTGTTTCTGGGCTACCAAACATTACACCAATTTTCATTCTTAATTGATTTATAAATATTAATGTGCATCCTGTTTTATTAATTGTAGCAGTAAGTTTTCTAAGTGCTTGAGACATTAATCTAGCATGCAACCCCATCTTACTATCTCCCATTTCTCCTTCTATTTCAGATTTAGGTGTTAGAGCTGCAACAGAATCTACAACAACCAAATCTACTGCACCAGAACTAATTAAATGATCTGCTATTTCTAATGCTTGTTCTCCATTATCTGGTTGAGATATTAATAACTCGTTAACATCTACTCCTAATGAAGAAGCATAAGAAGCGTCAAACGCATGTTCAGCATCAATAAATGCAGCTATACCTCCTTTTTTTTGAACTTCTGAAATAGCATGAATAGTTAGTGTAGTTTTTCCTGAAGATTCCGGACCATAAATTTCTACAACTCTTCCTCTAGGATAACCTCCAACTCCTAATATAGTATCTAATCCTACAGAGCCGGTAGGTATAGTATCAACATCTTCTACAACTCTATCACCTAGTTTCATAACTACTCCTTTTCCGTATGACTTCTCTAGTTTACCTAACGTAAGATCTAATGCTTTTAATTTAGCTGATTTTTCTTTATCACTCATAATAAATTTATTTACTACAAAATAACAGAATTTATACTTCTAAATTTAAATAAAGTAATATCTATTTATTAACATTTATAACAAAATCTATTTTAATAGAAAATAACACCATTTTACTTGAGTAATTTTAATATCGATTTTCTTCCAATTTTCATAGTAATATAATCAATATTTCTCTTTACACCTCTAGCTGGAGAGAACTCTCTTCCATAAAAAATAATTTGAAGATGAAGTTTATTCCAAATATTTCTAGGAAATAGTTTCATAGCATCTTTCTCGGTTTGCTTCACATTCTTACCATTAGAAAGACCCCATCTATACATCAATCTGTGTATATGTGTATCAACTGGAAAACATGGTACATTGAAGGCTTGACTCATTACGACTGATGCTGTTTTATGACCTACTCCTGGTAAAGACTCCAAATCATCAAAATTACTTGGAACTTCGCCTTCAAATTTATCTATCAAAAGCTTAGAAAGATTATAAATGTTTTTTGATTTCATAGGAGCAAGTCCACATGAATTAATGATATTTTTGATTTCTTCAATAGACATTTTGAGCATATCATATGGATTTTTTGCCTTTTCAAATAATACTCTAGTAACTATATTAACTCGTTCATCTGTACATTGAGCAGATAATAATACAGCAACTAATAAAGTATAATTGTTAGAATGATTTAATGGAATTGGGGTATTAGGAAATAAATATTCCAATTCTTTAATCAAAAATATAACTTTATCCCTTTTATTCATTCAACAAAGATAAAAAAAGGTCGAATATTAAATATCCGACCTTCAAATAAAAAACCAAAAAAATTAATTATTTATAACCAAAACATTTCCTATGGATTCAGTATCAATAAAATTAATTGATTTTGAATACATTAGTAAATTTTTAACACACGAATCCTTAACTTTTAGAGAGTTTTTAATGTTAGAATTATTTTTTTTAGTTTGCAAATCCCTACACAAATCCATTGTAAAATTTTCTTTCATATTATTATATTTTATTTAAAAGAAAACGTTATTACATTAGTAATATTGTAAAAAATTAATAGATATTTAAACTTAAATTATGCTTATCAATTAACTTCTTTAAATTAAGGATAGCATACCTCATTCTTCCTAGAGAAGTGTTAATACTAACTCCAGTTATTTCTGAAATTTCTTTAAAACTTAGATCTTTAAAATATCTCATCTCTAAAACATCCCTTTGATTTTTTGGCAATTTATCTATCAAAATAATTAATTCAGATTTAATTTGTTGATGAATAATTTCTTCCTCAATATTTTTATCATCTGTAGATATAAAATCAAATATATTAAAGTTGTCAGTTGGTGATATATTTCTATTACGTTTACCTCGTCTAAAATGATCTATAACCAAATTATGAGCTATTCTCATAACCCAAGAAATAAACTTACCTTCTTCATTATACTTTCCTTTCTTTAGTGAATTTATTACTTTAATAAAGGTGTCTTGAAAAACATCATGAGCTAAATTATAGTTTTTAATTTTAGACAAGATAAATGCAAAGATCTTGTCTTTATGTTTAGAAATTAATAGCTCTAAAGCATATTCGTTTCCGTTAATATAAGATTTAACAAGTTGCTGATCGGATTTAGTAACAGATATCATTTTACTTAAATTTTAATTAATAAAGATTTTCAAGTAAAATTTTATCTATAATGAGAATGTTTTAGTTACTAATTAATTTTTTGTACGTAACAAATATAATAAAAGTTTCATATATAAACAAATCTTATTAATTAAATTAGCAAAATTTCAAATTATCAGGAATGAAGAAAATGGATAAGAAAAAAATAGATTCAATACAAATCATAGGTGCTAACACACATAATCTAAAAAATATTTCAATAAACATTCCTAAAAACAAAATCACAGTAATTACAGGAGTTTCAGGAAGCGGGAAGTCTTCTCTAGCTTTCGACACTTTATTTGCAGAAGGTCAAAGAAGGTACATAGAAAGTTTGTCATCTTACGCAAGACAGTTTCTGGGGAAATTACAGAAACCTGATGTAGAAAAGATTTATGGAATATGTCCAGCAATAGCAATAGAACAAAAAGTAATTTCAAAAAACTCAAGATCAACTATTGGAACAACAACTGAAATATATAATTACCTAAAATTATTATTTTCAAGAATTGGAAAAACATATTCACCAATTTCTGGAAGAGAAGTTAAAATTCATCAAATTAATGAAATTGTTGAATTTATTATGAAGCAAAATGTAAATACCAAGATTTTTATTACAGTCAAAATTATTGACACATCGTTAAAAAAACTAAAAATTTTATTAAAGAAAGGATACTCAAGATTATTGATAAATAATAAATCAGAGACAATACAAAAAATAATAGATAATAAAAAAATGATTACTAAAAATTATTTTTTAATAATTGATTATATTACAAATGAAAAAGAAAACATCAATAGAATTTATGACTCTATTGAAACAGCTTTTAATGAAGGTAAAGGAAATTGTAGTATATATATTAATAATCAAGAATATTATTTCTCAAATAAATTTGAAATAGATAATATTAAATTTGAAAATAATACACCACACCTATTCTCATTTAATAATCCATATGGAGCATGTAAGAAGTGTCAAGGATTTGGTACAATATTGGGATTAGATAAAGAAAAGATTATTAAAAATGAAAAATTATCAATTTATGAAGGTGCTATAAGTTGTTGGAAAGGAGTTAAATTAAGTAAATGGAATGACAGATTTATAAAAAACTCTTCAAAATTTAATTTTCCTATACATAAACCATATGAAAATTTAAATACTCATGAGTTAGAAATTGTTTGGAACGGAAAAGAAAACTGTAAAGGAATTTATCAGTTTTTTCAAAAGATTGATTCAGAAAAACATAAAATTCAAAATAGAGTTATATCTGCCAGATATAGAGGAAAAACTATATGCAATGATTGTAATGGAAGTAAGCTCCGTAAAGAAGCATTATATGTAAAGATAAATAACAAGAATATATCTGAAATTGCAAACATGAATATTAATTCATGTATAAAATTCTTTGAAAAGATTAATTTAGAAAAACAAGAGTACATTATTTCAAAAAGAGTTATTAGTGAAATATTAAACAGACTTTATCTTCTGGAGAAGGTAGGACTATCATATCTAACTTTAGATCGAAATTCCTCAACTCTTTCTGGTGGAGAAAGTCAAAGAATAAACCTTGCAAAATCTGTTGGCAGTAGTTTAGTAGGATCTATGTATATATTAGACGAGCCTTCAATTGGACTCCATCCAAAAGACACAAAAGATTTAATAAAAGTACTAAAAAACCTTAGAGATATTGGCAATACTGTTATTGTAGTAGAACATGATGAGGAAATTATGGAAAATTCAGATCAAATAATAGATTTAGGACCAAGAGCAGGAGTTTCTGGAGGAGAAGTAATTTTTCAAGGTAATTTAAAAAATATTCATAATGAACAGATGAGTCTTACAACTCAATATCTTAGTGGTAATAAAAAGATTAAGGTTCCAAAAAGAAGAAGAGAATGGAAACATTCTATTTATATTGAAGGAATAAATGCAAATAATATTAAAGAAACAAATGTTAAGATACCGCTAGAATGCTTAACAGTTATAACAGGAGTAAGTGGGTCTGGAAAAACAACACTGGTAAAAGAAGCTATTTTACCTGTCCTTCAAAAAGAATTTTATTCAGAAGAAAAGTCAAATTCTTCTTATAGTAAATATCATATAAACACAAAAAAATACAACAAATTAGAATTTATTAATCAAAATCCTATTGGAAAATCTTCAAGGTCTAATCCTATAACTTACATAAAAGCATATGATGATATTAGAAATTTATTTGCTAAACAAAAAACATCAATAATTAGAAAATATAAAGCTGGACATTTTTCTTTTAATGTTGATGGAGGAAGATGTGAGAAATGTAAAGGAGAGGGAGAAAATAAAATTGAAATGCAATTTATGGCAGATGTACATTTAGTATGTGATGAATGTAATGGATCAAGGTTTATGCAAGAAATTTTAGATGTAAAATACAACAACAAAAATATTTATGATATTTTAGATTTAACAGTAGACGAATCAATAATTTTCTTTAATGAGAATAATGAGTATAAAATTGCAAATAAAATTCTACCATTAAAAGAAGTAGGGTTAGGATATGTAAAGTTAGGGCAATCATCTTCAACTCTTTCTGGAGGAGAAGCTCAGAGGATAAAATTAGCCTCATTCTTAAGCAAAGGAAATTCTGAAGAAAAGATAGTTTTCATTTTTGACGAACCTACTACTGGACTTCATTTTCATGATATAAAAAAATTATTAAAATCTCTAAATAGGCTAATCGAACAAGGACATTCAGTTATTTGTGTAGAACATAATCTTGATGTAATTAAATGCTCAGATTGGATTATTGACTTAGGACCAGATGGAGGTAATAATGGTGGGGATATAATCTTTGAAGGTATACCTGAAGAAATTATAAAAAATAAAAAATCTTACACAGGCAAGTATTTAAAAAACAAAATACTATAGTTACTCTATCCTTTACTAATTCTTAAATAATTTTTTCACAATTACTTCTGATCCTATTTGAGCTTCAATAAAATATACTCCACTAGAAATGTTTTCTAGATTAAGTTTCATTGAATAAGAACCTATCATTTCTCTATAATTTCTTTGAGAGATAATTTTTCCTTCTAATGATCTTAAAGTTATTAAAACATCATTCTCACTATCTAAAATTAACTTAAGAGTTGTTGTTGAATATGATGGATTTGGATAAACTTCAAATAAATGATTGTTTGGTTCTATGAAATTACTAGTAAGAATTCCAACTGGTAAAGAAACAGCATTGTCAATTTTTCCTGTTGGATCAATTAACATACCAATCACATGCATTTTGTTAACATCCCATGAAGGATCTAAGATAAATTCAAAATTATGAATCAATTGATCACCTGCCAAATATGAAGAGTTCTCTAAATTTTCTCCATCAAAAGAAGGTTGTATATCTCTACCTACATGTCTATATATCATGTCAACATCTGGAACCCAATTAGGAAGTGTTCCCCAATCTACACCATCAACATCAATTAATGAAATACCTTGAGAACCATAAGAATTTGATTGATACCATGTCCCTCCAATTCCTGTAACACTATCTTCAACTAAAACGCATGCAAACTTCCAATTTCCAGAAATATTGGTATTGATAGTTGTAATAATCTCAGCAAAAATAGTAGTTCCTGAAACATTAGAATTTGCATTCCCAGAGAAAGTTGCTGATATAGGATTTGTGATTTCCTGCATAAATTCTTGTAAAAAATCTGAAGGATCTACCTCAGTCCCTCTATTAACTAATCCTGATGGATAACCACCAATATATGGAGCTAGTCCAGCGTCATAATTAACATTCGTCATTGGATCTCCATTATGAACTGCAATCCCTTGAAAATATCCGTAATAATCTCTATCCATGAAATTTAATGCAACAGCACCTCTAGGACACCAACCACACCAAGTTCCAGTTGCCTCTTCTCCTATTACTAATTTATTTGGAGTAGGAACTACCGAGTTAATCTGAATATCAAAAGTGTCATTAGTTGGATTATCATCTAAACCTAAACTATTTACATTAGATAAGATTGCGGTAGATGTAATATTCCCTCCTACTAACGATATAGTATTACTAAAATTTACAGTATATGTAGACAACATAGGAATATTAATACCAGTAACGTTTTCTGTGATAATATTTCCATTATAATCAAATTCTATATCAAATGAATTTACAGAAGTCAATCCTAAATTAATAACTTCAACTGATACATCTCTATTCTGACCAGCAAGACCTGATATTGAATTAATATTCAACAATGCTAAATCCCTATTTGGAAGTTGGATTGGAGTTGGATCATAGTTAAAACATACATCATCAATATAATATTCTGAGTTAACTCCTGGATAGAGGTCAAGAGATGATATTTGATTAATTGGATTAGAAAAGAATCCCTGTGAAACACCATCTATAAAAACCTCCCATATATTATTTGATAAATCTATATGAAATTTAATCTCAAACCACATACCAGTTCCAGGGTATGAGCAGTTAAATGAAGTTCCACTAGTATTACTCATAACTATACCTCCATTAGCATCTAAATTCACTTCAAGAGCCCACTGAGTTCCAGGAACATTTTCAGATTGAAAATTAAAATATCCAGTCTTATTTGGTACAACATACATCATATGTGAATATTCAAAAACCCCACTGTTATATGGAGCAGACAAAACTGATGTAGAAGGAGTGTCAGGTTGAATCACTCCAAAATAATTTATAAGATTCTTTACTGTATCAAAAATTAAAACAATATCAGGTATTGGTTGTATTGTTTCACTTAAATATAATGAATTATCACCACTGTAAAACTGAGTGTTTACAACATTAGCATCATCTAATGCTGGATTAGCACCCGTCATTAATTCTCCCCAAGTATTCCAATTTTCAGAAGTTTGAGCTATTGGATCCCCAACAATATAATTGTCAAAATTTTCACAAAAACTAATTTGAGAACTAGCAGTGAAGCAGAAATTAATAGTTAAAGCAATAATAAAAATATTTTTCATAATATTTAGTTTTATAATTAAAATACAATATTAATAAAAATTATGAGAAAATAAAATTATTTGTATGAAAGGTAGTCCTGTAAAATAATTGTAGCGCTAATTTTATCAATTAAAGATTTTATCCTTCTATTCTTTTTTTTAACACCCATATCAATTATAGCACGAGAAGCAATTTTAGATGTATATCTCTCATCTACATTACATATTTTCTTTAAAGGATATAATGTTCTTAACCTTTTAGTAAATTTAATAATAATATTAGAACTATCTGTAGGCGTTCCATCAAGATTTACTGAAGAACCAATAATAATGACATTTATATTTTCATCTATAAATAGTTGTTCCAAATAATTATATATTTGATTACTATCAATAGTAATTAATGGTGTTGCAATAATTTGACTAGTATCAGAGATAGATATACCTGATCTTTTTAGTCCAAAATCAATACCTATAGCCTTTGACATTAATTTTTTATAATATTAAAAATTACTTCTTCTGGCATTATTTTAATATAATAATGACCAGCCGATTCATTTGATATATCAAAATTAAATGAACTACTATAATTATCAGAATGAATTATCCTTCCATTTTCATCATAAATTAATATTTTTCTATAAGAAAGAAATGGAAAGTCAATCTTAAAAGTTCCTAAAGTTGGATTTGGATATATTTGATAATCCATAAATTTATTATTAGTATAATTTACACTTAAATCTATTGGAGGAAAAATAATATAATCTAAATAAGCACAATCTTCTCCAATATCAATTGCATAATCTTTTTCATATGACCATTCAAATTTATGATTACCAATATTAACCGGAAAACTACAAAAACTCCAATCACTATCAACCCCAGACCATTGACCAATTAGTTGACTATCAATTCTAAATTTTAAGAAATCATATCCATCTTCAGAAGATAATTTTTTATAGAATGATATATATCCGTTAGAAATCACATTAAGATTAATAGATAATTTCGATTTTTCCTGACCAGGAAGATTGAGTGCGGATCTTGAACAATTATTTCCCTCATAGGGATCATTCCCATTAATTACCCAAGGAAATGATCCTTGATTCCATAAAAATTTTGAGAAATTACCTGTTTCATAATCTTCGCTAATAATACCAATTACTTCATTAATAATATCAATATCTGAATAAGTTCCATCAGAAATATTAAAATCAAAATCAACTACTGTTCCTATTGGTGTATTTGCATCTATAGATATTTCATAACTTACAGAAGCTACAGATGAAGAAACCAAAGTATCTATGTTTGAATTAATAGCATTAATGGTTACATTTGAACTAACTGAATTAAGATTAGATACTAAATTAAATACATCTGCATTTCCCGAATTTTCAACTCTAATAGTTAAATTTAAAGTCTCACCTACTTCCATTTTACCATTATTATTTCCTAATATGGTGTCAAATATTATATATTCAACCAATTTAATTGATGGAGAATTTAATGTATCATAAAATATAGTATTCCATATATTACCTGAAGAATCTACTATTTCTATAAAAAAAGTTGATACATGTTGATCAGGCAAATAATTTGAAACTTGGAATAAAAAAGGAGATGTATTATTAACTATATTATTATTAGATATACTATCAAAAAAACATACGCTATCAATCATTGAGATATATGGATCATTTTCAGTAACAATTATAGAAACATTATTTGCTGTTTGTAATCCTATATTAGAAAAATCAATAATTAGTTCAACTAATTCATTGTAATCAGCTTTATTATTATTATTTCCTAAAGGATCTAGTAAATTATGAGAATAATATGTAATAAATGGAGCATTAGAATTAATAATATTCACATTACTGATATATGGTTGTTTAAATTGTTTAGTAATTACTAAATCAAGATTTGAAATTTGAGAAATTTGAGAAAAATTAAGGTTAACTACTCCGCTTGGACCAACTAATTTCGCATCCAATAGCACACCATTATTTGAAAGTGCTACATAAGAATTCTCTTCAGTTGTAACCATTAAGCTAGACGAACCAACAGGCATTGAATTTAAATGAGTGGCTGTTAACACAGAAGGAACACCAATATAGGGCATCAATGAAGGATCTCCCATTAAGTGATAAATTTCCCAATAATATTTTTCCAATCCACCTGACTCTGTAACAGCAAGATTTCCAGAATGTATTATTTGACCTGCAGTAAAGAACCAGTCTTGTTGAATTTCTCCATTTTCATGCATTAACCTGTCATAAAATCCTAAACCAGTACCAATATATGAAGGGTTAGAAACAATATTTAATGTACTCCCAACTGCCCACCAAAAATCATCATCCCAATATGTATTGTTAGTAGCACCTATGTACCCAACTGCCCCTTTATTATTTTCTCTTAATAATTTTTCTCCAAAACACAAATTAGCATCAAATTTATTTGATTGACAACAATTTCCAACTATAAAACCATACTTATCATTATTTTGTAAATTAGAAATATCCTGAATATTAAAAGATGGATCACTCCATCCAGAAACACCACAATGAGCAGTATAATTAGCAAAAGAAAATCCTTTACTAATATCAGAAATAATAGAGTCAGATGCTATAGGCATATCAGAAGTTATAGAAGTCCCTGAACCATATAAATATGAATGTACATTATGACCATGTAAAGAATTAAAATAGTAATCCGTGCCATAATTTATCTGTCCGTTTCCATGAACAGCAGCCCATGTAGCATCAACTCCAGAAACTAGTACAATATTCTCTAAAAAGTTAGGGTTGTTAAATAAATACTTTTCATGATTTAAAGTTTTATCAACTTGATTATCAACTTCTAATGAATTACTAGCAGAGAATCTTCCATAATACATATCTGGATAAAAATCTCCATTCCCATCAAATTCACAATAATACATATCAGATACATGAGAAGTTCCTTGCGTAGTAACATAAAAAGATGGTACTTGATCCTCATCTCCTACTAGTAATAAATATGTAGGAACAATTCCATCTACTGGATTATTATACAAATCTTTTAGAAATGAATATATTGAGTCTGATGAACTACCTAATAAAGGATTATTAGTATATTCTTCAATTACAATAAATCCTTTTTTCTTTTTCCATTCAATTAACGGTTGCAATGAAGATTGATACATAGGATCAGAAATTATCACATATTTCACAGGATAATTAGTAATAAAATCTGAAATATTTATTGGAATATAATTAATATTATTCTTAAAAAGAGACTCAAATGAATGAGAAAAAAACCTTTGTCTATTTAATTTGTCTAATTCCTCATCTACATCAATAAAGTTTACTGCAACTTCAATTCTAGTAATAATTTGAATCTCATTTGTGAATGGGTTATACTTAAAAGGAGATATATTGACACGAGCTAATTTATTTCCTCTCATTATTCCTAATATTTCTGTATCTACAACATTTTCTATGTTAAATTGATTCTTAGAATAAAATGATTTATTAAAAAAAAATTGAATATCATTGCTATTTTTAATAACTGAAGGCTGTTTTGGAAATATATACATATTATATCCATAATCTTCAAGTTTTATTATTGTATCCTCTATATTTATTATTCTAATATCAATTTTATCTACACCACTAGGAACATTAATCAACTTTTTAAGGACAGGAAGCTCAGGATTACCTGAAATAGAAGTAGTTGAATAAGATGGTACGTTTAATTTAAGAAAATTACCTTTCTCAGTTTTAATTACTTTTGTATTTACTACTGATATTGTATTTATAAAAGAAAAACAATCTACTGATTTAGATACTATCTTAAAAGAGTTCTCATTATTATCAATGGAAATATTATTAGAAAATCCTGCAAGAGAAGTTAAAAGACATAGAATTAAAATAAGTCTTTCAATATTATTTAAAAATATATTAAACAGCATTTTTTATGTTATATAAACACAATAATTTCTGAAGCAAAAATTATTGTAATATCTCAGGTGTTCATTTAATGAATTAACGTTTCATGTAGTAATAGTGTCGTGTAATATTACCTTCTTTCATTACATTTGCACTAACAAACTCCCATCCATATTGGGAAGCTACTTGAACAGCTCCAGCCATACTTACAATAGATTTTGATTTCAATATTAATTCACTTAATTCTTGACTTCTACTATTTCCATAATCAAACATTACTAATAATTTAGAGTCTGGTTTTAACATTTTTTTCAATTCAATCTCCTTCATGTCTATTGACATTTCTTCTTGAACCTCATTATTTTCTTCATTTGAAACAGGTATTTCAATGCCTTTAATAATCATAAAATTTACTGTGTTTTCAGTATTTTCTTTAATATCTTTTTTATTTCTTTTTTGCGCTAAAGTTGAAAATGGCACTATCACTACTAATAATATAAATAATATTTTTTTCATTTTTTTTTAATTAATTAATAACTTAAATTGTTTTTACAAATATATAATTTTTATTGTCCTCCTAATATGATTGGCAAATCTCCGTCTCCATTTCCTATAACTACTACTTTTGCGTTTTCAGATTTCGCTATTTCTTGTGTTGCCTCAACACCTTTCCATTTTAATAATTGAGGTGTAATAGTTTTGTTAACAATCATTTGAAATTTTGAAATACCATTAGCCTCTATTTCTTTTCTTTCCGCTTCTTTCAAAGCTTTTTGTATCTTGAAATCATATTCTAAAGCTTCTTGTTCTTGTTTTAATTTCTGTTCTATCGCATCCTTTAATGTTTGTGGAAGAATAACATCTCTAATATATATTGCAGGTAATTCTATATCTTTCTTCGAAACGATTTCTCTTGTTTTATTAAAAATCTCATTCTCAATCTCTTCTCTTTTTGTAGAATATAATTCTTCTGGTAAATAATCACCAATTACTTCTCTGGTGACAGACCTTACCGCAGGTTTAATAATTTTTTCTAAATAATTTTCTCCAATATTGTCATGTAAAAAACCTATTCTATTATGCACAGGATGATGAATTATTGAAAGGTCAATTTTAATTGAAAGTCCATTTTTAGAAAGAACCTCCATCTTCTCAAATGTTTCTGTTTCTTTCACATCATATATAATCAATTCATCCCATGGAGCTATCACCTTTAATCCTTGACCATAAATTTTTTCTTTGTCTAAACCACCTCCAAAAGTCTTAAACTTAACACCTTTTTCTCCAGGATTAATAGTCACAAACATACTAGAACCAAAAATGAATAACATAATTATTCCTAATAAACTAAATACCACAACTCGTGGCAAACCTTGATTTTCCATATTTTTATTTTTTTATTTATTTTTATTATTTTACTTGTAGCTTAAGTTTTTCTTCATCTATTTGTCTTCTTTTTAATTTAATAATATATGAAGAAGCCCTTTTATCACCCATCTGCTCTGCTTTTCTTGCATAATCAATAGCTGTCTCTAAACTTCCGTTCATCTCAGAAGCCAATGATAAATTAAAAAAAGCCTTCCTTGAAATTTTAATATCCGGATGTTCTGTTAAATCCTTCCATAATTCAATTGCCTGATTCCATTCTCCTCTATTTACATAATTTTTAGCCAATTTAAATTCATCAATTTTACCTGAATAATAAATTCTACTTTCTCTTAACCATACAGGTGTAATTCTAAAACCATATTTCTCTCCTGCAAAAATACCAGAATTCAATAAAGCATCTCTGTTTGATGGAAGTTTTGATTTCGCATCTTCATAACTACCTCCCCACTCTTTATATTCCTTAATCTCAGTAAATGTACTAACATCAATAATTTCTTTGTTAATATTATCATATATCCTCCATCCACTTTGAATTTCCATTATAAGAGTTACAGGAAATTGAACTTCTTTAATCTTCGCTCCATTTACTTTCTTTGTTTTAACTACTTCTTTACCTTCAATAATTCTAGAGTCCGAATCAAATGTTGATAAAACTATTAGAGCATCTGATCCATAATTACTACAAATTTCATCAACAAATTCCCAAGTTAGTAAGTTTGGAAATTGTGATGTTCCAGTTCCTCCAGCTAAAACTAACTCATTACCTTTAAGTACATATCTTTTTGAATTAGTCAGCATATTAGATAAACCTTGTACACAAAACTGAGAACCTTTTCTATCAGAACCTATTGATTCTCCAGTCAACAAACCCTCTACTATATTTCCTATTTTATTTCCTTTACCAGCTACGCTTCTATTTGCAATTATAACAGATTCTATATGCTGAGGCACTGTAATATCTGCTGGTCTTTGTATATCAACAAATATATTAGAAGTACCACAACTAATTAGTGATAAATAAATATATAAAAATATAAGGTATCTAAACTTCATAGAAAAATTATTATTACAAAATTAATAAAACAAAATAAATATTACATGAAAAGAAAGGAAATAAAAAAATATATATTTGCATTATTTATATTACAAAAATGAAAATAGGATTTGATGCTAAACGGGCATTCTTTAATAACACAGGACTAGGCAACTATTCTAGAGATACTATTCGAATTCTTTCAAAAAAACTTCCAGATCATAATTTTAATTTATATACACCAATAGAGAAACATAATAAAAGACTAGATTTTCTTAAAGATAGAGAAAATATTTCAATCAAAACACCTAACTATATTTTAGATAAAACTTTTAAATCATATTGGAGAAGCTATAGTATTAAAAATGATTTGGTTAGAGACAATATAAATATATTTCATGGGCTTTCACATGAAATACCATTTGGAATAGAAAAAACTAATATTAAGACTATTGTTACAATACATGATTTAATTTTCTTAAAATACCCTCAATTTTTTAATTATTTTGACAGAAAAATATATTACAAAAAGATAAAGTTAGCTTGTGAAAAAGCTAATAAAATTATTGCTATAAGTAAACAAACTAAACATGATATTATAGATTTATTAAAAATACCAGAAGAAAAAATAGATGTTGTTTATCAAACATGTAATGACTTATTTCAAAAAAAAATTGATAAAAATGTTAAGAACAATATTATACAGAAATACAAAATTCCAAAAAAATTTATTCTAAATGTCAGTTCTTTTAATGAGAGAAAAAATCAAATCAATTTAATTAAATCATTAAATCACCTAAAAAATCAAAATCTATTATTAGTGGGAAATGGAAAGTCATACTTAAAAAAATGCAAAAAATATATTAAGAAAAATAATCTAAATAAGCGAGTTTACATACTAACAGAAATACCTATGCAGGATTTAGCTTCATTATATCAATCTGCAGAAGTAATGGTGTATCCATCAATATATGAAGGATTTGGGATTCCTATATTGGAAGCATTATATAGTAAGGTTCCAGTTATAACTTCCAAAGGTGGATGTTTTAATGAAACTGGCGGAAAAAAAACTATATATATAAACCCAAAAAATGAATATGAGATAGCGGATGCAGTTAATAAAGTTACAAATAATATTGATTTAAGAAATGAAATGATAGATGAAGGATATAAACATAGTAAAATCTTTTCTAAAGAAAACCTATTTAATAAATTATTGAAAATATATAATAACATATGATTGAAAAAGAAATTTCAAAGACATTAGATGTGATAAAAAAAGGAGGTGTAATATTATATCCAACTGACACCATATGGGGTATTGGATGTGACTCCTCAAATATCAATGCTATAGAAAAAGTTTATAAAATAAAAAATCGAGAAGAATCAAAAAGTTTCATTACATTAGTTTCTGACTTAGAAATGCTTAAGAAATATACTGGTTGGATTCCAGAATTTAATATTGTAACAGAACCAACAACAATAATTTTTCCTAAAGTTAAAATGATGAATAAAAAATTATTATCAACTGATGGTTCTTCAGCAATAAGAGTTACTTCAGATGATTTCTGTAAAAATCTTATAAAAAAACTAAATAGAGGACTAGTATCAACATCTGCTAATATTAGTGGCAATTGCAACCCAAAATGCTTTAATGAAATTGAAGATAATATCAAAGAACATGTTGATTATATTGTAAATTTGAGAATAGATGAACAAATGGAAAAACCATCAAGAATAATTAAAATATTACCAAATGGAAATATCAAAAATATTAGAAAGTGAAATTAATACATAAACTTAAAAACCCAATTTTTAAAATTATTTCTAACACTGCCGAAAAATTAAATATGGAAGTTTATGTAGTTGGTGGATATGTTAGAGATGTATTACTCAATAGGAAAAATAAAAAAAATGATATTGATTTTGTATGTGTAGGCTCAGGAATTTCTTTGGCAAAAGAAGTTTCTCAAGAATTAAAAGGAGATGTAAATTTTAACTATTTTAAAAACTTTGGAACTGCAATGATTAAAAATGATAATCATTATTACGAATTTATCGGAGCCAGAAAAGAGTCTTATAGGAAAAATTCTAGAAAACCAATAATTGAAGATGGAAACTTATATGATGATCAAAAAAGAAGGGATTTTAATATTAATGCAATGTATATATCTCTAAATAAAAATTCATATGGAGAATTAATAGACCCGTTCAACGGAATGTCAGATTTAAAGAACAAAATCATTAGGACTCCTGTAGATCCCAAAAAAACATTTTCAGACGACCCTCTAAGAATGATGAGAGCTATAAGATTCTCTTCAGAATTGTCTTTTAGTATTGAAAAAGAATCATTGAATTCAATAATAGAAAACAGGCATCGAATTGAAATAATTTCAAAAGAAAGAATTATAGAGGAATTTAATAAAATACTTTTATCAAACAAACCATCTGTTGGACTAAAATTACTTTTTGAAACAAAATTATTAGAGATAATCTTTAAGGAACTATCAGACTTACAAGGAGTAGAAAATATAGAAAATTTCAGTCATAAAGATAATTTCTTTCACACATTAGAAGTAGTAGATAATATAAGAAAGAATACTGATAATTTATGGTTAATATGGGCCGCATTATTACATGACATCGCTAAACCTCAAACTAAAAAATTTGAAAAAGGTAAGGGTTGGACTTTTCATGGACACGAGTTCCTAGGAGGAAAAATGACTGCAAGAATATTCAAAAAATTGAAACTACCATTAAACGAAAAAATGAAATATGTACAGAAATTAGTAAGACTACATTTAAGACCAATTGTTTTAGCTCAAGACATTGTTACAGATTCAGCAATTAGAAGACTATTGTTTGACGCTGGTGAACATATTGATGATTTAATGATATTATGTGAAGCAGATATAACTTCAAAAAACTTATTAAAAGTTTCAAAATATTTAAACAACTTTAAATTAGTTAGAAAAAAATTAAGAGAGGTTGAAAAAAAAGATAACATACGAAATTGGAAACCACCTATTAACGGAACTGAGATAATGAAAATGTTTAATCTTAATGAAGGAAAAGATATAGGTGTATTGAAAAAATATTTGAAAGATGCAATATTAGATGGACTAATTAAGAATGACAAAAAAGAATCGATAGAATACTTAAACAAAAAATTTAGATTATTAAATAAAAATAATATTAACCTAAAAAAATGAATAATCAAAAGTGTCTCATTGTTATAATAGGACCGACTGCTACAGGAAAAACTAATTTAAGTATTGAACTAGCAAATTATTTTAATACTGATGTGATTTCAGCAGATTCAAGACAATTCTATAAAGAATTAAAAATTGGAGCTGCTCCTCCATCTGATGAAAAACTAAAAACAGTTAAACATCATTTTATTCACCATTTATCTATTAAAGATAATTATAATGCTGGTAAATACGAAAAAGAATGTCTAATTAAAATAAAAAATCTTTTTGAAAAAAAAGATAAATTAATATTAGTAGGTGGTAGCAGATTATATATAAATGCTATAACTAAAGGCATTGATGATATTCCTGACACACCACTAAAAATAAGAAATAAAATAATTAGATTATATGAAAAAGAGGGTATTTCATCACTAAGAAAAATACTAAAAGAAAAAGATCCTAAATATTACAATCAAGTTGACTTAAATAATCAAAATAGATTAATAAGAGCAATAGAAGTAATATATAACACTGATAAACCTTTCTCACACTTTAGAAAAAATATTATAAAAGAAAGAAACTTTAATATTATATATATTTCTATAAAAATGGATAGAGAAGAGATTTATAACAGAATAAACATAAGAGTTGATAAAATGATTGAATATGGACTATTAAATGAAGTAAAATCATTACTTCCATATAGACATTTTAATTCACTTCAGACTGTTGGATATAAAGAATTATTTAAATATATTGATGGAGAATTCGAATTAAAAGATGCTATTAATAAAATTAAACAAAATACTAGAAGATTTGCTAAAAGGCAAATCACATGGCTCAATAGTGAAAAATCAGTGAATTATTTTAAAATTAATGAATTAAATAAAATAATTAGTTTTATCGAATAATCATTACACTTCCCTTTATCTTATCTATTCCTCCTCCTAAATCTATCACATAAAAATAAGTACCTTCTTCAACCTCGTTGCCTGAAATATTTGTCCCATCCCAAGGATCTCTATATCCGTAAGATTGGAAAACTAATTTTCCATATCTATTATATACACTTACTTCAGAATCATCATAAAAAAAAGCATCTTCAAGTGTCCAAAAATCATTAATGTTATCAAAATTTGGAGTAAAAATATTGGGAATACATTGTGAAGTCATGGAAGCAATATAAAAAGATGTGTCAACTGAACAATTATTATCATCTGTTACTACAACTGTATACTTACCAGGATTAATAGATGTATTTATAGGGTTAATAGTATCTCCTGAATTCCATAAAAAAGAAAATTGACCTGTTCCCCCAGAAGCATTTACTTCTAATTCTACATCCAAATTTGATATGTCACATTCAATAATAATGTCAGATGGATCTAATGATAAAATTATATCTTCAATAAAGATATCTTCATACAATTCACATCCATAACTATCTGTAACCCAAACTCTATGAATTCCTGGACATATCTCTGCATGAGGAGTAACATCACCATTATCCCATAAATATGTATATGGTTCTGCTCCCCATAAATTTGAATCATCATACACCGTAGTAGTACTAATATCCACTATATTGCCAAGAGGAAGATATATTTCTGCTAAAACACTATCCTTAACTTGACAATTATTTTCGTCATTAGTAATAACATAATACCAAGTTGGACATAAATTATTTAATACTGAATTATTCTCACCAACAATAGGATCCATATTTTCATCATACCATTGATATGTAAATGGAGGTCCAGCAGTTGAATTGTCTACTTCAATCTCAGCATAGTTCAAAGGGCTATTAGTAAAATATATACTTGTCTGCAATACATATTCATTGACTGTGAAATTATGCATTGCTGTGTCACCACATGAATCAGTAACTAACACCCAATGATTTCCTTCTAGAAATCCTGAAGAATTAGAAGAAGTATCTCCATTACTCCAAATATAATACATTGGAAATGTTCCACCACTAACAATTACTTCTGCTGAAGATCCTAAATTACATACTGAAGGGGAAACAGATACATTTATTGATAAACTTGTGGGTTCACTAATATTTATTTGATTTTCTATGAAACAACCATTTTCATCAAATACTTCTATAGAATAATTAGATGCTACAGCTATTACCTGTTGACTATTTGAAAATACTTGACTATTATTTATCCAATTTATATTATAAGTACCAGTACCCCCACTAATATTAGCACTTATTAAAGTCTGACCTCCATTGCAAACCAATGGATTTTGATCCGCAATCAAATTAACTGTTAATAATTCAGGATCATTTAAATAGACACTATCATAAAAATTACATCCGAGAGAATCTGATAAATTGATAAAATATGTTCCAGTGCTTAAATTATATATAGAGTCTGTAGATCCAAAATCAATCCAATTGTAGTAAATATTTCCTACTCCACCTTCTGGCCTTATTGTTATGACACCATTTGAATCCCCATTACATAATGGAAAATATACAACTTCATTTAAAGAAACATTTAGATTCTCTTCTACTGTATAATCTTCCATATATACACATCCTATTGAATCTGTTATAAATAAAGTATAATTACCAGCATATAATGAATCAATATTAATCCCTCCCCATTGAACAAAATATGGAGATATACCACCATATATTGTGTCTATTTGCAAACTTCCTGTGTTAGTTCCATAACAAAAAGCCGGTGAGGAACTAACATTAGAAAATATCGTATTAGGAGCTATTAAACTAAAATCAATTGTATCAAGACATCCATATAATGTGTCAAGTATTTCCACTTGATGAATACCTGATCGAACATAAATAGAATCTGTCAAAGAATTTATCCAAATGAAATCTAAATTTGGATAACCTCCTGATATACTATCAATAAATAACCATGTACTATCAGCCTCACACACAATTGATGGGCTATTAGATACATGTAATTCATAATCATCTGGATCCGAAACATATATACTTAAATCATACTTACATCCAAAAGAATCTAATACTAATAAAGAATAATCTCCTGCATATAAACTATCAATATAAATATAAAATGGAGTAGTATCAATATAAATATTATTAGATGTATCATATCTATTAATATAACGAATTGTATCTGAAATAGAATCTAATAATAGGACATCATAATAAACTAAACCAAACCTTTTCCCTCCCTTAATATTTAAGTATACAGATGCAGTATTAGTATACTTGCATTTAACAGGATTAACAAAAATTGAATCTAAGTATATTTCGTCAGGTTGTGAAATATTTGATACTACGGAATCTGAACATCCATTACTATCAGAAACAATCAAAGTATATTGACCCACTGGTAAACCAGTAATTATTGTGTCATAAGATCCAGAAGAATATAAAATTCCATTAGTATACCATTCATAATAATAAGGTGGAAACCCTCCAAAAGCTATACCTTGTAATGATCCTGTTGAATCACCATTACAGGCAACATTATTATGAAAAGAAGGGTTAATCCCTAATTTACATGGTACAAAAAATGTATCAGCATCAGAAATAACAAATGAAGAATTCAAAATATCAACAGAAATATTTCCACATCCTGTAAAGTAGACTGTATCTGATGGTCCTGTTTGTATTGTTATATAATTATTCATTCCTGTATCCTGTTTGAAGATAAACCACGATGCAGGAATATCAGTTTGAACATTTATATACCCAATTGAATTATTACAATCTGTCTGTTGTATTATAGTATTTGTAATAGACTGTGAATATAAATCAACATTAGAAAGAATTAAAATAAATATAATTAAGTAACTTCTCATAAAGAAATATTTTCCATAATAAAGCAAATATACCTAAATAAAATAAAAAATAAAAAATTACAGTTCTGAAAAATCAACAATACGACCTTGCAAAGCTATTTGTGTTCTGGGAAATATTTGTCTTGATTCAGATAAAAGTTGATCTCCATTAGAATATCTTTGAGAAAAATGACCAATAATCAGATTTTTTACTTTAGCTTTCTTGGCTATTAATGCTGCATCTACAGCTGTAGAATGATATGTTTGTTTAGCTCTATCTTTTCTATTCTCCAAAAAAGTAGCTTCATGATATAGTAATGTTACACTATTAATCACTTCTAAAATATTTTCATTATACATTGTGTCAGAACAATACGCATAAGAAAAGGGGGAGCTATTTTCTTTTGTTATAAAATGATTTGGAATTATTGTATCTTCATCAGTTATAAAATCACTTCCTAATTTTATTTCTTTAATTTTATCTAAGGGTATATTATATTCTTGAATCTTTTCAGGAATAATCTTTCTCAAATTTTTTTTTTCAAGAAATAGAAAACCATTACAATCTATCCCATGTTTCAATGGAAAAGTAGTAATCTTAATTTTATTATCCTCAAAAAGAACCTCAGTTTTATTTGGTACTAAAGAGTGGAAAAATAATGGATAACATAGTTCTGTATTACTTGCCTCTAAATGTAAATCTAAAATTTCTTTTAATTTTTGATGTGCATATATATGTAGTTCTTTTTGTCTACCTAATAGATGCATAGTGCTAATTAAACCAATTAATCCAAAATAATGATCGCCATGTAAATGGCTAATAAAAACTCTATTAATTTTTTGAAATTTTATTTTATTCTTTCTAAGTTGAATTTGAGTACCCTCTCCACAATCAATTAAAAAAAATCTTTCATTAGCATTAAGTATCTGTGATGAAGGATTTTTATCAACAGTAGGAATAGCTGAACTACTTCCTAAAATAGTTAATTTATATGACATTTAATTTGAAATAACCATCCTTTTAGATAATTGTTTATCTTTTGAACTTATTTGATAAGTATAAATTCCATTAGATAAATCCTCACTAATTTTAATAGTATTTAATCCCTTATTTGGCAATATTATTTCTGATAAAATTTTCCTACCATAAATATCTAAAATAAAAAATTCTATCTCTGTTTGATTTGGAGCATAAAAAACAATTTCTGAATTTCCATTTGATGGATTAGGAGTGTTTTGAAATAACTTATATTCACTTGATGATATTAATTCAAAAGAATTCGCACTATTATCAACTATTATCTTGTAACCTGGTAGATTTTCATAATAACCTAATGCTGAATATAAATCTGTAGAATATGGTAGCTGTAATAAACCTAAATCAACAATTCCATGAGTATATACGTTAATCTCTAAAACAATAGGATAAACCCCTAATGGATCATTTGTAGTTCCATTAAGATATGCACAAGTTAAGGTGCTTCCTGGAATAACACATGAATTCTCACATCCAAATACAATTCCTGTTGGAAAACCTGAAGCTGATACTAATTCCATACTATCGACAGGCCAATTACCTAAAAACTGATTTACTTGTTGTCCAAAAATTACAGTATCTAAATATAAAATTGATGAATCACCTCCAGTAGCCTCTAATAAAGTACTTGGTGTTTTAATATCTAAAATCGCCTCATAAAAAACACCAGGAATAGCTATTGGTAAATTTTCAATTGTATCAGGCCATATAGAGTAAGAAGAATCTTGATATATAGAATTTGGGACACATTGCGAAAAAGAGAAATTAACAACAAAGATTAAAGTTAGTGATACTATTATTTTTTTCATATTTAATTTTTTAATTTTTTAATTTTTAATAATCATTTAATTGACGTTCAATTTCTTCCATTTCTATAAAATCATATGCCTCTTGAATCGTCGGTACAATGTTTAATTCTTTATCAAACGAATGTCTACAAACAATTACAAAAGATCCATTCTTCAAATATACTGAACGGTCAAATTTAATTAATTTTTTTTTAATAACCTCAATTTGATCTATATCAACTTCTTGCATATCAATAATAAAATTAGTAATTTCATTATTAATTTCAATATTTGAAAATTCTCCTGAAGAACTTAACTTAAACAATAGAGTATTATTTTTGATTTTTTTATTCAAGATATTTTATTTTTAATATTTTTTATTTTGCTAGCTAAAAGATATATTATAGACATTCGTATTGCGACACCATTTTCTACTTGATCTAAAATTATTGAATGTTTAGAGTCAGCCACATCAGATGTAAGTTCGACTCCCCTGTTAATCGGACCAGGATGCATTATAATTATTTCTTTATTAAGTAAATCCAATCTACTTTTATTAACTCCAAAAAATCTTGAGTATTCTCTTAGAGAAGGTAAATAATTAATATCTTGTCTCTCCAACTGAATTCTTAAGACATTTGCAACATCACACCATTGCAAAGCTTCTTGAATATCTGTGAAATGATCAATCTTAAAGTCTAAATTTTCCAAATATTTAGGAATTAAGGTAGAGGGTCCGCAAACCTTAACAATAGCACCTAATTTCTTTAAACAATAAAAATTTGATAGAGCAACTCTTGAGTGTAGAATATCACCAATTATTAATACTTTCTTTCCTTTGACACTTCCTAATTTTTCCCTAATCGAATATGAATCCAATAATGCCTGAGTTGGATGTTCATGAGTACCATCACCAGCATTAATAAGTCTAGCATTAGTATGATGAGAAAGAAATTCAACAGAACCTGCATTAGGATGACGCATCACTACCATATCAATCTTCATTGATAAAATATTATTAACTGTATCAATTAATGTCTCTCCTTTTTTTAATGATGATGATGACGACGAAAAGTTCACTACATCAGCAGAAAGTCTTTTTTCAGCAATTTCAAAAGAAACCCTAGTTCTTGTAGAGTTCTCAAAAAATAAATTAGCTATAGTTATATCTCTGAGAGATGGAACCTTTTTAATTGGCTGATTAATAATTTTTTTAAAGTTGTCTGCTGTGTTAAAAATTAAATCAATATCTTTCTTATCTAAATTTTTAATACCTAATAAATGATCTACAGTTAATTCACTCATTATTCAGATTTAATTAATAATATTTGATCTTCTCCATCAACATCTCTCCATTTAACAATAACTTTTTCTGACTGAATAGAATCTACTGTTTTTCCTACATAATTCGGCTCAATTGGTAATTGTCTTTTAAGTCTTCTGTCAATAAGCACCATTAATTCAACCTGCTTCGGTCTTCCAAAACTTTGAAGAGCATCTAACGCAGCTCGTATCGATCTACCAGTAAATAACACATCATCAATTAAAACAACTCTTTTTTCTTCAATAGAAAAATTCATGTCTAAATATTTAGCTTCTAATGGGTTATCTCTTCTTCCAAAATCATCTCTATAGAAAGTAGTATCTAAAATTCCATTTATAATTTTATTTCCTTTAGTGATATCATTAAGCCTCTTAATAATTCTATTTTTTAATTCTACACCCCTAGGTTGTAATCCAATTAATATTGTTTCAGAAAAATCATAATGATTCTCTATTAATTGATGAGACAATCTGTCAATTAAAATACCAAAATGCTTATTATCTACTATTTTTCTTTCCATTTATTTCATTAACAAAAATAAAAAAAAAGTCCTAATCAATTAGGACTTTTTAATTTACTCACCTTTGTCTTTAAGATCCTTACTTAAATTTGATAATTCATCTAAATCTCCTAAAGTCGATTTCTGTTGTGCCTTCTGTATTTTCTTGACAGCCTTTTCTGTATTATTTTTTTCTTTATTTTTTGAAATAATTCTATCTTGTTTAAAAGTAGAAGTATGAGACACTAAAATTCTTCTGTTTTCAGTAGAAAATTCAAGAACTCTAAAAATTGATTCTTCTCCAACTGACAATCGACTCCCATCTTGTTTTTCAGAATGTCTTGATGGCATGAATGCTTCTAAATCATCACCAATAGATACAATAGAACCTTTGCTCAAAACCTCTTTAACAATCCCATCAAAATCATTTCCTATTAAATATTTATTTTCATAATCTTTCCAAGGATCATTTTCTATTTGTTTATGTCCTAAACTTATTCTTCTATTATCAATATCGACCTCTAATACAATAACTTCTAAATTTTCTCCAACTTTAGTAAATTCTACAGGATGTTTAATCTTTTTCTTCCATGACAAATCTGAAATATGAATTAAACCATCAACTCCTTCTTCTAATTCAACAAAAATTCCAAAATTGGTGAAATTTCTAACTTTTACCTGATGTTTAGTACCGACTGAATATCTAGTGTCAATTTCAGACCATGGATCTACTGTTAATTGCTTAACCCCAAGAGACATTTTTCTTTGATCTCTATCTAAAGATAGAACCTGAGCTTCAATACTATCTCCAACTTTATAAAAATCACCTGCACTTTTTAAGTGTGTAGACCAAGACATCTCAGATACATGAACTAAAGCTTCAACTCCAGTCTGTATCTCTACAAAAACACCATAATCAGCAACTAAAACTACATTTCCTTTTACAGTATCTCCTTCTTTTAAATTTTCATCCAAAGAGTCCCACGGATGATCTCCTAACTGTTTTAATCCTAACTGGATCCTCTTTTTTTCTTGATCAAATTCCAGAATAACAACATTAATAATTTCATCTAATTTCACAATCTCCTCAGGGTGAGTTACTCTACCCCAAGATAAATCTGTAATATGAATTAATCCATCAACTCCTCCTAAATCAACAAAAACTCCATATGATGTGATATTTTTAACTACTCCTTCTATAACTTGACCAATTTCCAATTTAGACATTATTTCTTCTTTCTGACCTTCTAAATCTGCTTCAATTAACGCTTTATGAGAAACTACAACATTCCTATACGCTTCATTCACTTTAACAACCTTAAACTCCATTTCTCTTCCAACATAATCATCATAATCTCGAATTGGTTTAACATCGATTTGAGATCCAGGTAAAAAAGCTTCTATTCCAAAAACTTCAGCAATCATACCACCTTTCGTTCTACTTTTAATTTTTCCTTGGACAACCTCACCTGTATCAAGTGCTACATTAACTTTCTCCCATGCTCTAAGAACTCTAGCTCTCCTGTGAGAAAGTATTAGTTGACCATTCTTGTCCTCCTGTTTTTCTACTAAAATTTCAACCTCATCACCAATTTTTAAATCTTGATTGTACTTAAATTCTGAGCTTGATATTACTCCGTCAGATTTGAAATTAATATCTACGATAACTTCTCTATCTGAAATACTAACAACTTTACCATCCAATACTTGTTTCTCTTCTATAGAAGGCATTGTTGATAGATATTTTGACTCTTGATCAGTATCTATCTCAGATTTATCATTTTCAATATACTGAGACCAATCAAATTCTTTATTGATATTTTTATCTAATTTAACTTCTTCTAAAATTTTAGATTTTTTAGACTCATCAATAGATTCAACAACCGAATCAACTATTTGATTATTATCAATTGATACTTCTGTATTTTTAGATTCTAAATTAATCTTATCATTAGTTGTTGATTTTTTTGCTACTTTTTTTACAGATGACTTTTTAACAGTCTTTTTAGATGATTTTTTCTTTTCTTTTTCTTCTGACATTATTGCCTTTTCTTTGTATCTCGATCCCAATTTAAGGTAAATTGATTGGATTTTTCGAGAGAAATTATTATTATTTTCCTTTTTCTCCTTAAATTAACAATATAAAAAAGGTCCGCAAATATATAATATTCAAACAAAATTAAAGCATAAAATCATAACTTAATTCTAGAAATAAATTGCGATACTTTTTCCATTAACCATAAAGGAGTAGAAGTAGCTCCACAAACACCAACTGAATTATTTTTAGCAAACCAATTAGAATTAATTTCATCAATATCTGAAATGAAATATGAATTTGGGTTTTGAACCTTACATGATTCATATAACATTTTACCATTTGAACTCTTTTTTCCGCTAACAAAAACAATAACATCATGCTTTTCAGAAAATTTCTTTAATTGAGGTTCTCTCCCAGATACCTGTCGACATAACGTGTCATTTACTACAAACTCTAAAGGATTTGTAAATCCATTATCTTCTCTTCTTTTCTGTATTTCTTGTTTTATCAATTTATACATTTTTGGACTTTTAGTTGTCTGAGAATACATATAAATTGGTTTTGAAAAATCTAAATTGTCTAAGTCTTTAATGTTCGAAACAAGGATAGCATCTCCTCCAATTTGCCCCATCAGCCCTTTTACTTCTGCATGTCCTTTTTTACCATAAATAACTATCTGACCATTTATTTTAGATACATTTTTATGACCTTCAATAATTTGGTGCTGAAGCTTTAATACTACTGGACAAGATGCGTCTAGAAGTTCAAGATTATTTTTCATAGCTGTTTCATATGTTGAAGGGGGCTCACCATGAGCTCTGATAAGGACTTTTCTGTTTTTATATTTTGATAAATCATTATGATCTATTACCTCTAAACCAAGGTTATGTAATCTTTCAACTTCTTTATCATTATGAACAATATCTCCCAAACATAACAACTTTCCACTTTCTTCAATTTCTCTTTCGGCCATTTCAATAGCATAAACTACTCCAAAACAAAAACCAGAATATTTATCTATTTCAACATTCATACATTTAATATTTTATCAATCTCTGAAAAAATAATTTTATCTTGCTCTAATAAGGAAACATTAGTAGTATCAACTATAATAGCATCCTTAGCTACTATTAAAGGATTAATTTGTCTATTAATATCTTTTTCATCTCTCATCTTAATGTTCTGAATGATTTCATGCAAATTTACATGAATATTTTTTGACTTCATCTCATTATATCTTCTTTTTGCTCTAATTTTAATATCAGCCTTAATAAAGAACTTTATCTCTGCTTCTGGAAATACAACAGTTCCAATGTCTCTACCATCCATTACAACATTTTTAGACAATCCAATACTTCTTTGAATTTTAATTAATTTTTCTCTAACTGCAGAAACCTTAGCTATTTCACTAACACTATTTGAAACCTCAATTCCTCTGATCTCATATTCGACATTTTTATAATTTAGATAAGTCTCTGATAATTTAGTTTGTGTATTATAAACAAAATCTATATGAATATTTTTCAAAGATAATTCTAACTTGTTATAATCTATTACCGATTCTCTCATAATGCCATTCTTTATACAGTATAGAGCAACAGCTCTATACATAGCACCAGTGTCAATATAATTCATATTATATTTATTTGATATTGACTTAGCTATTGTACTCTTACCACAAGAAGAATATCCATCTATAGCAATATTTATTTTATTCCTCATCTAGAACATAAAATTAGAAAGGTTAGTAATAATTGAAAAACTATTTACCATACTAGAAACATGATAAATGTTTCTAGAATAATTTATTTGAAATTCTTTTAAATTTAACCCCAATCCAAAACTAAATCCACTCATATTAAAACTATTTGACAATCTTAAATCTTCTCTTTTTTGGAAATTAAAACCACCTCTAAAATACAGTGCCTTATTAAATGGATTAAGTTCTCCTCCAATAATAATATGTCTTAATATTTTTTTAGATACTGTTTCGTCTTCATATAACAAAGAATTAGATGATGGATCATAAATCGCATTCAAATTATAATCATTTGAAATATCATATTTATTTAAATTATGTATTACTAATGAATATTTAAATGGTAAATGTTCAAGAGTCTTCGAAAAACCTAATTGAACTTCCAGAGGTAAATCTTCAGTGATAGATGTATATCTTATAATAGGTCTTCCTATATTCTTTATTAATATTGTAGAAGAAAAGTTGTTTTCTGAATCATATGTGATAGATATATTCGAAGAAATGCTTAAAGAATAATAATCCTCAAGTTTTGAATTTAAAAATCTAATATTAGTACCTAACAAAATTCTATCACTTATTGCTTTAGAAGAACCTAGGGTGAAAATCTGTTGATTTGCTTTAAATTGATTAATATAATTACCACTTTCATCATAAGAATCAAAAATACCATAATTAAATGCATCAACTCCAAAAAACATCATAAAACCTTCAGGCAATAATCTAGCTGAATGAAATGAAATAAAGTTAATATCTGATACATAATCTATAAAATTAAATGAAATCTGATTATCCATTTTAGGATTTAACAAAGATGGAACTTGTGAAGCTAAAGAAACATCTTTATCTATTATTGAAAATAATTCACCTCCCATTGATGAAATTTTAGAAGATGAATTTATATTTAAACAATTATAAGAGTTATTAATAATTTGCGATAAAGAAATTAAAGGTAATAAAACAAAGAATTTAAAAATTGTTATTCTCAATTATTATAATTTTATAAATGATATACAGTAAATTTATTATTTTTAATTAATGTATGGTTTTTTAACTTTTGTTTTTAGTAACGCAATATTAATAACTTCATCCATACTTTCAACATAATGAAAATTCATGCCTTTTAAATATTTTTCATTAATATCCATGATATCTTTTTCATTTTTTTTAGATAAAATAACATCCTTGATGCCAGACCTCTTAGCAGCTAGAATCTTCTCTTTTATTCCACCAACTGGTGTAACTCTTCCCCTTAGAGTAATCTCACCAGACATCGCAAGGTTTTTTCTTACCTTTCTTCCAGTAAAAGAGGATACCAATGATGAAAACATAGTAATTCCAGCCGAAGGACCATCTTTTGGTGTAGCTCCTTCAGGAACATGAATATGAGTATCCCATTGAGAAAATATCTCACTGTCAAGTCCATATTCAGAAGCATGAGACTTTAAATACTCAAGAGCAATAGTAGCAGACTCTTTCATTACCTTTCCTAAGTTTCCTGTAATAGTGAGATTCCCTTTTCCTTTACTTAGAGAAGATTCAATGAATAAAATCTCCCCACCTACAGAAGTCCAAGCAAGACCAGTAACAACACCTGCAGTTTCATTAGAACTGTATAAGTCTCTATCGTAAATTTGCGGGCCTAATATTTCTAATAAATTTTCTTTTTTTACTGATATATCATATTTCTTTTCCATTGCAACAGATTTAGCCGCATTTCTCACAACTTTTGCAATTTTTTTATCAAGACCTCTAACTCCTGACTCTCTAGTGTAATTTTCAATTATTTTCTCTAATATTTTCTCTGTAATTTTTATGTCATTTTTCTTTAAACCATGTTCTTTAATCTGCTTTGGCAACAAGTGTCTTTTAGCTATTTGCACCTTTTCTTCAACTGTATATCCATTTATTTCTATTATTTCCATACGGTCTCTTAGAGCTGGCTGTATATTAGAAAGAGAATTTGCAGTAGATATAAACAAAATCTTTGACAAATCATATCCTAATTCTAAATAATTATCATGAAAACTATCATTCTGCTCAGGATCAAGGACTTCCAAAAGAGCAGATGATGGATCTCCATGCATGTCTCTAGTAACTTTATCTATTTCATCTAAAACAAAAACTGGATTAGAAGAACTAGCTTTTTTTATTGATTTAATTACTCTACCTGGCATAGCTCCTATATAAGTTTTCCTGTGACCTCTTATCTCAGCTTCATCTCTTAACCCTCCTAAACTTACACGAACATATTTCCTGCCAAGACTTTCAGCTATTGATTTTCCTAATGAAGTTTTACCAACACCAGGAGGACCATATAAGCATAAGATTGGGGATTTCATATCACCTTTCAATTTAAGAACTGCTAGATGCTCGATTATCCTATCTTTAACTTTATCTAATCCAAAATGATCTCTATCTAATATTTTCTTTGCCTTAGATAGTTCAAATTTATCTTTAGTGTATTCACCCCATGGTAACTCTAATATTAACTCTAAATAACTTCTTTGAACTGCATAATCTGCCATACTTGGATTCATTCTTTGTAATTTCTTTAAACCCTTATCAAACTCATTAGAGACTTCTTGACTCCAATTCTTTTTTGATGCTAAATTACGCATATCTTCTATCTCCTTTCCAGAACCAGAACCACCTAATTCTTCCTGAATTGCTTTTAACTGTTGATGCAGAAAATATTCACGCTGTTGCTTATCTAAATCAGTCTTCACTTTTGACTGTATTTCGTTTTTCATCTCCAACATTTGTAATTCCTTAGTTAGTAATGAAAGAGCCTTTTTCGCTCTATCATATAAATCTGTATTTTCTAACAATTCTTGTTTTTCATTCAATGATATGTTCATGTTAGAAGAAACAAAATTTATTACAAAAGAAGGACTCTCAATATTTTTTATAGCTATAGAAGCTTCAGTAGGAATATTTGGTGAAAGTTCAATAATATCTAGAGACATATCTTTAACAGAATCTACCAAAGCATTAAACTCCTTATCATCTGATTTTGGCTTAGACTCTATAAGATCTTTAACCTCAGCTTTATAAAAAGGTTCTTCTTGTACAATTTTCTCTAGAATAAATCTTTTTCTTCCTTGAATAATAGCTGTAATATTACCATCAGGCATTCTTAACATTTTAAGGATATGCGCAACTGTACCAACATTATTTAAATCATTCTTTTTTGGAATTTCTACAGAAGAATCTTTTTGAGATAATACACCAATTACCTTATTACCTTTATAAGTATCTTTTATTAATTTAATCGACCTGTCTCTTCCAATAGTTATTGGAATAATTACACCAGGAAATAGAACAGTATTTCTTAAAGGTAAAATTGGCAAGATATTAGGGGTGTTTTCTTTGTTGATTTGCTCCTCATCTTCATTACTCATTAACGGAAACATCTCTGTATCTTCATCAAAGATATTACCTAAACTAAATTTATTTTGAAATTTATTCATTTATCTTCCTCTCTTATTATTAAATGCATCAAACAACTTTTGCTTAATATCATCCTCTATCTGTTTTTCAGCTTTATCAAAACCAAAATATCGTCCACAAAGTATTCCGATTAAAGTAGATTCTCTTACATTATATCCTTGTTGCAAAATTTTCATCATACTATCATATATAGAATCTGATTTATTGAAAATTTTATAAGACTCTTCATTGAATTTATCTATTTCATCAGCAGAGCACTCTAAAAGATTACATAATTTTTCTAGTTCAAATTTTTCGAAGTTATTAAATTTTTTATCAGTCATAAACAATTATTTTATATTAAATTATATAATCAAAAATCATTCCATCACTACAAAACAGGAAATTATGTCATATTTTTAATAATTTCTATATCTAGATGTCAGTGAAAAAACTTTTTCTAAAATCTTCTTGTCAACTTCAGAAAAATCAATATTTCTTCTTTTCATTACAATTTCATTAACTTCAAAAACCTTGTTTAATCTATAATTTATAAATCCTGAAGAACCTCCCCAACTAAATGAAGGTATAAAGTTTCTTGGAAAACCACTTCCAAAAATATTAGCACTGACTCCTACAACGGTCCCTGTATTCAACATTGTATTTATACCTGTCTTAGAAAAATCTCCCATAATTAGACCACAAAACTGTAATGATGAGTTCTTAAATTTCTGTGATTTATAGTTCCATATTTTAACCTTATCATAATTATTCTTTAGGTTTGAAACATTAGTGCCAGCACCTAAATTACACCACTCTCCTATAATTGAATTTCCAAGATATCCTTCATGAGATTTAGATGAATATCCAAATATAACACTATTGCTAATTTCTCCTCCAATCTTAGAATATGGACCCAAAGTAGTATCTCTGTAAACTCTGGTCATCATTTTCAAAACTGATTTTTCACACATGGCAAATGGACCTCTAACAAAACAGCCTTCCATTATTTCAGATTCCTTTCCAATATATATCGGTCCTTCAGTACAATTTAGAAAAGATGATTCAATCTTAGCACCTTTTTCTATAAACAAGGGATAATCACCAATTTTTTTATTTCCTTTCGTTAATTCATGAGAATTTCTGCTTATTGTTATTCTATTAAAATCAATCTTAATCTCATCTCCATTTAACATAAATATATCCCATAAATTATTAATTTTATTATATGTAGAATGACTTTGTATAGTATTTAAATTATTATGATCTAAATCATGGTTATTTAATGCAATAATATAATCATTATCTATAAGAACTTCCCCCTTCCTTAAAGAATTAATTTCAACTAACAATTCTTTGTTTGGCAAAACACTAGAATTGATCCATAAATTATTATTCTCCTCATTTTTAGGGAATTTTTCTAATAGATAATCAACACTAGATACTGATACATTGTCATAATAAAACTCCCATTTTTCTTTAATTTTACAAATTCCCACTCTAAAATCTGAGATAGGACGATTTAAAGACAATGGGAAAAAATTTTCTCTATCTATATCAAAAAGAATTACATTCATATCTATAAATATATTATTCAAAATTAAATAAAAAAACCCACACTAAATAGTGTGGGTTTGATTTTTTATCTAATTAAAAAACTATTTTTTAAAATTTGCATATTTATTCTTAAACTTATCAATTCTTCCTGCAGTATCTACTAACTTAGTCTTACCAGTGTAAAACGGATGAGAATCTGACGATATTTCCATCTTAATCAATGGATACTCATTTCCATCAGTATATTTAATAGTATCATTCGATGGAGCACATGAACGAGTTAAAAACATATAGTCAGTAGACATATCTTTAAATACGCAAAATCTATATTCCTCTGGATGAATTCCTTTTTTCATAATTATAATTTTATAATTTAAATTATTTTTTTGAGTTTGCTAAATTAATCATTTATTAAATAAAAACAAGTTTAACTTATTTTTTTATTTAAATTAATTTCTAGAATTCAACTTTGATAATAACCTTAAAATCTCTAAATATAACCATACTAGAGTAACCAATAATCCAAAAGCAGAATACCACTCCATATACTTAGGCACTCCCATTTCAGAAGCTTCTTCAATAAAATCAAAGTCCATAACCAAATTTAAAGAGGCTATTACTACAACAAATAATGAGAACCCAATGCTTATAGTCGATGAATTACTTGGATCCATAATTGCTAATCCATTTCCGCTTCCAAAAATACTCATTAGAAAACTCACTAAATAAACAATTGCTATACCTCCAGTAGCAGCAAATATTCCTAATTTAAAATTTTCTGTTGGCTTAATTATTTTTGTCTTATATGCAAATAATAAAGCAAAAAATATTCCAAAAGTTAATAAAACAGCTTGTTGAACAATACCTGTATATTCATGAGCATAAATAGCTGAGATACCACCTAAAGCTAAACCTTCCAGTACAGCGTATACTGGTACAGTTATAGGTGACCATTCTTTTTTGAAAATAGTAATGAGCGCTACAACAAAACCCCCAATAAATCCTATGGAAATATAAGAAATATTTTGTGTAGTGTAAGTATACCATGCGGACAATAACAATATACAAAGACTAATCGCTGTTTTATTAACTGCTCCGTCCAAAGTCATCACTCCATTATTATTTGAAGTAACATTCTGAAATGTTTTCTTTCCTAGTGTTGGGTTTCCAGATCTTATCATTTTTTTTATTTTTTAATTATTATTTATTTTATTATTCCTACAACATTAATATAATATTGGTCTAAATAATCACTTGAGTATTCATACTGAACACCTTTGACTCTTAAATGCTCTGTATATCCATTGTTGTAATCATCTCTATCAAAAAAATTTATTAAATCTCTATATGGATAATTAAATATATAAGCTCCATTATATTCTGAAATAGTAAATCTAAATTCATTTTTTTCCGAATTTACACATTTTAGATATATATTCTTTAAATAACCAGAGTTTGTCACATTAACTTCATACACACTACTAATTTTGTCACCATCTTCTAATTCAATAGTACATATATTAGGTCTAATAAAAGTTATAGTACTGATAATACTTTCTTTAGCATCATAAACTCTCTCATAATTATCATCATCATAACTATACAAATCAAGTATATCTATATACTCACCTTGTTTTTCCATAACAAGGGTACTTAAATCCCAAGTTCCATACATTTTAGATTTTCTAAATTTAGTGTCGGAGATTAAACCTTTTAAGGAAATAGTGTTCTCTTGAGATGCATTTAGTAAAGAATCAACTTTAGAAATTAAATATTTATTTTTATTGTTGTATTCATCAACTAATAATTCAAATTCACTAATTTCAATAAGATAATTATCAACTTTGTTTTCATAATATATTAGATCCTCATTTAATGAAAAAATATTTAAATTCATTTTATCAATTGAATCCAGATAAGATTGATTTAAATTGTCTAACTTCTCTGTTTTTCGAATTAAATCATTTCTTTCTATCTGTAGTTTGTCTAATTGAAATGAAATGTTTTCTGTTGAATTTTTTAATTTTTTAATCTCAAGAACTAAATTATAAAGACTATCATTAACTTTATATAAAGAATCTGTAAGATTAATTACTTCTTCCTTTAATTCCTTCTTATTTTGAGAATATAAAAGAACAGGAGCTATCAAAATAATTATAATACGTAACATAAATAAAAATTTATTTCTACTGCAAATATTATCATTATTAAATTGTGATACAAATAAAAAAATAAAAAAATAAAAAAAATGTATAACTTTATTTATTTTATGTTATACATTTATGTAAATTTGCAAAAAAATAACTATTAATTTTTTATGAAAAAAATCTTTTTTATATTTATTATTTCCTTAATTTATTCATATAAATTATTAGCTCAATCCTACACAATTAGTGGATATGTTCAAGAAGAATCAAATGGTGAAAGTTTAATCGGTGTTTCAGTGTACCCTAATTCTACAAATAAAGGCAAAGGAACAAGTACAAATCAATATGGATTTTATTCATTAACATTAGAAAAAGGAGATCATGAAATTATTTACTCATTTATAGGTTTAGAAAGCATTACTAAGAAAGTAAATCTACAAAACAACTTAGAAATAAATGTGTCATTAAAAGAGAGTAATACGTTATTAAAAGAAATAAATATTACAGAAGATGGATTAGACAAAAATGTTGAAAAATCTAATATGAGTCAAGTTAAGCTAAAAATAAAGAATGTAAAATCTATACCTGCAATTTTAGGGGAAATTGACGTATTAAAAACAGCTCAATTATTACCAGGGATTTCAAGTGGAGGAGAAGGAAATTCTGGACTATATGTCAGAGGTGGAGGTCCGGATCAAAATCTAGTATTATTAGATGAAGCTATTGTTTATAACGCAGCTCATCTATTTGGATTTTTCTCTGTTTTCAACGCAGATGCAATAAAAGATATTAATATTATTAAAGGTGGAATGCCAGCAGAATTTGGAGGAAGATTATCATCAGTATTAGATATTACCATGAAAGATGGAAACAATAAGAATTTCCAAGTTGATGGAGGAATAGGGCTTCTTTCATCAAGAATGACACTTCAAGGTCCAATACAAAAAGATAAAAGTTCTTTTATTATTTCAGGAAGAAGAACCTATGTAGATGTATTATCTAAACCATTTTTAAACAGGAAAGATCCTGAAACAGGAGAAGCAAATCCATTTGCAGAATCAGGATACTATTTCTATGATCTTACTACAAAATTAAATTACCGAATATCAAATAAAGACAGATTGTTTTTAAGTGGATATTTTGGTAGAGATGTATTTAATTTTTCGGATAATGAAAGTGGTTTTGGAGTACAAATTCCATGGGGAAACGCAACAACATCACTTAGATGGAATCATCTATTCAACAACAAACTTTTTATGAATAGTTCTTTAATTTTTACTGATTATAGATTTGAATTCCAAATAAAACAATCAGATTTTCAATTTAATATTTTCTCAGGAATCAATGATTGGAACCAAAAAACAGATTTTCTTTATATCCCTAACCAAAAACATGAAATTAAATTTGGAACAAATTTCACATATCACATTTTTACTCCTGGAAATGCTACCGGAAGAGCAGGAGAAGTAGAATTTGCAAGTGATTCAATATTCAGACAAAAATCAAATGAAGCTGCAATATATATTAGTGATGATTTTGAATTAAATGACAACATAAAAATAAACGCAGGATTAAGATATTCAAGCTTTCAACATTCAGGAAATATTAATCCTTTTGAATTTATTAAAAATGAACTAAACCTTGACACCAGTAATCATTACAGACACATAGAGCCAAGAATATCAATTAGACACAAACTTAACACATCATCTTCCATTAAAGCTTCTTTTAGTCAAAATTATCAATATGTTCATTTAGCTTCTACTGGATCACTAAGCCTTCCAACAGATTTATGGATTCCTAGTTCTAAAGTTATAAAACCAAAATTTTCTAATCAATATGCTAGTGGATACTTTAGAAATTTCAAAGATAACATGTACGAAACATCTGTAGAGGTATATTATAAAGAGATGAATAATTTAATTGAGTACAAAGAAGGGATACTTCCTGAGGACAATACAAATACTAGCAGTGATAATTCATTTACCTTTGGAGATGGAGAATCATATGGTGTTGAACTATTAATTAGAAAAAATTCTGGAAAATCTACAGGATGGATTGGATATACTTGGTCTAAAACCACTCAATTATTTGAGGATATAAATTCTGGAAATCCTTATCCAGCAAAATATGACAGAAGGCATGATTTGTCAGCTACTCTAAATTATCAACTTGCAGAGTCATGGATGTTAAGTGGGGTGTTTGTATACGCTACAGGAAACGCTTTGACAATTCCTACAGAGAGATATGTTATTAATGGTGAAATATATACTCAATTTAATGAAAGAAATTCATTTAGAATGATACCATATCACCGAATGGATATAGGATTTACATACGATCCAATTAATCAAAAGAAATTTAATTCCTCATGGAATTTTTCAATTTACAATCTATACAATAGAAAAAATCCATATTTTATTTATCTAGATGTGGTTAATTCAAATGATGATGTTTCTGGGAGTATACAAGAAGGAAATATTACTCCAAAAGCTTATCAAGTATCAATATTTCCAATACTTCCATCAATTACATGGAATTTTAGTTTTTAAACAATATGAAAAATAAATTATTATACCTCTTAATTATCAGTACATTCTTTTCATGTAGAGAAGAAATTAATCTAGAACTTCCTACTGGAGAAGAAAAATTAGTCATTGAAGGAAAAATAGAACCAGGATTCCCTCCATATGTTTTTATCACAAAAAGTCAAGGATATTTTGAAGAGATTGACAGTAATACTTTTAGCGATTTATTCGTCACTGGAGCAGACGTATGGGTATATAAAAGAGATGCTATTTTAGGAATTATAGACTCTTTAAAGCTAGAAGAATTTGATCTATCCAATTTATTAGCAGAGGAATCATTCACTCCTCCAATTTACACAAATTTTACAAACTTTAATCCAAGTTTTAGCCAACCAGGATATACTTATAAATTAAGTGTAGTTTGGAATGATTATAACATAAATGCAACAACGACAATTCCTAATATTACTCCATTAGATAGTGTATTTGTCAGACAAACTGAAGACACTACTGATAGTTATAAAAGATGTGAAATAAGAGCTATCTATACTGATCCAGATTCATCAGGAAATAACATACTAATAATGAGTAGAAGATCTGAGCACTGGATAATTGATGAAGATCAATATCCAGATATTATAAATGATTTTGATGAAAGACTATTATTGATTGATTGTGGACCAGACGTTCTAATAAACAATTCAACATTTGAAACATTCTTTCCAAGACCATCTAATAATGGTGGGTTTCCTAACGGAACATATAGGACAGGTGGAATGAAAATATTTATAGACAGCATAACAAATGAAAAAGACAGTATATTTCTTCCAAATGATGTTGTTATATTAAAGTTCTGTCAAGTAGATAAATCAACTATGCAATTTTATAGAGATGTTGTTAGAAATACAAATGCCGGAGGAAATCCATTTTCGGAACCATCAAATATGGTAAGTAATATTGAAGGGGGATTAGGAATATGGGCAGGATTTGGAGCAGTATACTATAAAGTACCTGTTATAATTGATACAGTTATTTTAGACAAAACTGAATTCGAATTTCCAAACGATATTTTCAATATTTTATAACATATATTAAAATGCTTGTATATATATTTGCTCTATTCAAATTAAAAAATTATGAAAGAGGAAATTGAAAAAATAGAAGTGTTAATAATAGGTTCAGGACCGGCTGGATATACAGCTGCAATATATGCAGCAAGAGCAGATTTAAAACCTGTAGTAATACAAGGTCTACAACCGGGAGGACAATTAACAACTACAACTGATGTTGATAATTTTCCAGGATATCCAAATGGTGTGACTGGTCCAGAAATGATGGAAGATCTAAAAAAACAAGCTGAAAGATTTGGAACTGAAACCAGGTGGGGAATGGTTACGAAAGTAGATTTATTTGAAAGACCATTTAAATTAGAAATTGATGAAACAAAAAAAGTTGAAGCTGAAACAATCATTATCTGTACAGGAGCATCAGCTAAATGGCTTGGAATAGAAGATGAACAAAGATTAAATGGATATGGTGTTTCAGCGTGCGCTACATGTGATGGATTCTTTTACAAAGATAAGGATGTTGTTGTTGTTGGAGGAGGAGATACAGCAGCAGAAGAGGCAACATATCTTGCTAAAATGTGCACTAATGTAACATTATTAGTAAGAAAAGATAAAATGAGAGCATCAAAAGCAATGCAACATAGAGTAAATAATACAAAAAATCTAAAAGTATTATATAATCATGAAACCAAATCAATAAACGGAGAACCGGGTCCAGAGGGAGTAATAGGTGTTACAGCAGTGAATAATATTACTGGAGAAAAAACTGAAATTCCGTGTTCTGGATTCTTTGTAGCAATTGGACATACTCCAAATTCACAACTATTTAAAGGTCAACTAAACATGGACGAAAATGGATATTTATTAGTTGAACCTGGAACATCTAAAACTAATATTGAAGGTGTATTTGCAGCTGGTGATATCGCTGATCACGTATATAGACAAGCTGTGACATCAGCTGGAACAGGATGCATGGCAGCATTAGATGCTGAAAGATATTTAGCTGATAATAAATAACACTTATATATTATATAATTAAATTTAAAACTTTTTAACTCTTTTTAACTCTTTTTGGTTATTTTGAGTGATTTTTAGTCATTTTTAGTGACTTTTAACGCTTTTTAGTGATTTTTTAGTGATTTTAACGCTTTTTAGTGATT
>CESM01040820.1_pt1 | contig 50679 bp, 44 predicted proteins | sample 361421 | NCBI WGS metagenome assembly CESM01 (sample SAMEA2622219, study PRJEB7988) | marine metagenome | isolation source: saline water (ENVO:00002010), including | reverse complement strand
TGCTAATAATCTTGATATTACAGGATTTGGATTGAATTTGAATAGTGGACAGAAAACAATATATATATATTATAAAAATGGAACGCATACTGGATTTGAGAATGACTCTCTAGCTTGGACTTTTTTAGATTCAATGTCTGTTACAAGTCAAGGAAGTGGTGGTCCAACTTATATTAATTTATCATCTTCTTTATCTTGTTCGCAAAATCAAACATATAGTTTTTTTATATCAAATAGTGATTGGCCAGATTTTAGATATATTTCTGGAAATTCAACAGGTGCTCTTCAGACTTCTGATCAAAACATTTCAATATTTGAAGGAGTTGGAAGAAGAGCTAAATATTTTAATTCTAATATCTTCCAAAATCGAAAATTTAGTGGGCTTATTGTGTATAATGTAGGAGGAGTTACTCCATATTCTGACACAACTTATAATTATACTTATTATAATATGAATTCTGGTTATCAAACATCACAATATTATAATGGTTTTGCCAATTCAAGACAAGATTCTAATCTTGCTATAGGGGGAAGGCAAGATAACGGTAGTGCAAAATATACAGGAAGTTTACTTTGGACTAAAATACTTGGTGCAGATGGAGCATGGTGTGCTATACATCCTACTAATGATGATATTATGTATGGTTCCTATCAAAGAGCAAGAGTACATAAATCAACCAATGGAGGAAATAATTTTTCTCTCATATTCGATCCTGGAACAGTAGGTATACCTGCTAGTGGCACAGGTGTTTCTCAGACATCTCCTTTTGTGCTTTCAGAAGCAAATCCTGATATTCTATATGTTGGAACAAGTTATATATCAAAATCAACAAATGGAGGAAATAGCTGGTCTTTAATGAATGGAGGAAATGAATTAAATGGAAGTCCATCAATATCAATGGCTACTTCCTATCAAGATGAAGATGTTTTATATGTTGGAACTTCTCCAATTACAACTTCAGCTGCTGTTTTTCTAACAGTTAATGGAGGAAATTCATTTACAGATATTACAGGTAATCTTCCTGATAGATATCCTGTGGATATAGCTGTTGATCCAAATAACGATTCTATTGTATATGTTGCATTATCTGGATTTGGAGCATCACATCTTTATAAATCTAAAGATAGAGGAAATAACTGGATAGATATTGGTATTGGATTACCAGATGTCCCAACCTCTGCAGTATTTATAGATCCTAGTTTTCCATCTCACATATATGTTGGAAATGATATTGGAGTTTTTGTTTCTACAGATGAAGGAGCTTCTTGGCATGATTTTAGAGATGGATTACCTGAAGTAGTTTGTGTTCTTGATCTCACTATTTCAGTAAGTAACAGAAAATTAAGAGCTGCTACTCATGGAAATGGTGTTTATCAGATTGAGTTATTAGAGCAACCAATTAATACTAGTATTCAAGCGCAAAGTGTATTAATTGAGGATGTTAATGTATTTCCAAATCCCTCAAGTAACATCTTTAATTTAGCATTCTATAGTAAAGAAGAACAGGATGTTTCAATAAAAATTTATAGCTCTACTGGAAATTGTATATACGTTGAAAATAAAAAGAAACTTTTAGGTAAATACAAGAAACAAATAAATATAAAGACGGAAGCTAATGGGATTTTCTTATTAGAGCTAAAGACAGATGATGGTATTATCAATAAGAAACTTATTTTACAATAATATGGCTATTTAATAATAGTTTATGAAGAAATTTTTTAGGTTAATAGCTTTACTTGAAGGGGTTTCGTATATTTTACTTCTTTTTATAGCTGTACCTATAAAATATCTTAATGGAGATCAATATTATGTTCAGCTTTTAGGCATGCCACATGGATTATTATTTGTGCTATATGTATTAATGTCATTTAGAATTAGAAATAGTATGGGTTGGGGTCCTTATTCTTTAATTGTTGTATTAGTATCATCAATAATCCCATTTGGAACTTTCTATATTGATCGAAGATATTTTTAAATTATATTAAGTTAAAAACTAATTTATAAAATATATTTCATTTACACTTTTTTTATACTTTTGATCGCTAAAATTAATACCCTATTATGGATATATCTTTAAGGATAGAGAGTGAGATTCATCATCTGAAACAAAAATTAATAAATCATAGAATATATAATCATCTTTCAAATATTGAGGATGTTAAAATATTTACACAGTATCATGTTTTTGCTGTTTGGGATTTTATGTCTTTGTTAAAATCATTACAAAATTCATTAACCTGTGTAGATATACCATGGCTCCCAAATAAGAACTCAAATACAGCACGATTTATTAATGAAATAGTGCTTGGAGAAGAAACAGATGTTAATGAGAATGGTATTTATAAGAGTCATTTTGATATGTATATTGATGCTATGAAGGATATTGGCGCTGATACATCTATGATTTTAAAATTTATTAATTATCTTTCTAATGGTCATAGCGTTACAGATGCAATGCAAAAGATTGATGCTGATAAAGCTGTTTGTGAATTTGTTAAATTCTCATTTGATACTATTATGAAAAATAAGGAACATGTTATTGCATCAGTTTTTACATTTGGTAGAGAAGGTTTAATAGCTGATATGTTTATTGAGATTATTAATCATTCTAGTAAAATTAATAATAAATCTTATAATTCTATGATTTATTATCTAGAGAGACATGTTGAGCTTGATGGAGATGAGCATGGGCCAATGTCTATGAAAATGATACAGGAACTATGTGGAAATGATGAGCAGAAAATAATCGAAACAATTTCTGCAGCTAAAGATGCGTTACAACATAGAATAAATTTATGGGATAGGATATCAGAGGCAATTCAGGAAAATAAAAAAGTTTAATTTATTTATGATAAAGATATATTTTATAGGGATATGTATTTTAGTAATTGCTATAATAGTTAATATTTTAGCTTCATTAATTGGTTTAGTTACATGGTATGATTTTTTACAAGGGCTTTCTAATAATGGGTTAATTTCAATAAAAGAAGTAGGTTTTATTAATGTTATTTTCTTATTTATTATTTATCCCTTGATACTAGGTTTTGCTTATTTATTAGGAGAGAAGGTCGTTATTTTATTTTAATAATGAAAAATTTATTTTTTATACTTATGTCTTTATTTGCTTTTACAAATAGTTATTCTCAAGAATCTATTTATGACATTGATATTGCTACTATTGAAGGTGTTGAATTGTCATTAGAAAAATTCAAAGGAAAAAAGATCTTATTTGTTAATGTTGCATCAAATTGTGGCTTTACCAAACAGTATGAAGAATTGGAAAGTTTGTATCAATTATATAAGGAAGAGTTAGTTGTTATTGGTTTACCATGCAATCAATTTGGAGGTCAGGAACCAGGCACAAATCTTGAGATAATTGATTTTTGCAGTAATAATTATGGTATTAGTTTTATAATGACAGAGAAGATTGATGTTAAAGGAAAGGATCAACATCCATTATATTCATGGTTATGTGACAAAGAAAAAAATGGTAAAACTAATTCAAAAGTTAGGTGGAATTTTCAGAAATATTTAGTTGATGAGGAAGGTAAGTTTTTGCAATTTTTTTATTCAACAACTAGCCCTATAAGTTCTAAAATTATATCTTATCTTAAATAAGAATATAATAACTACTTTTTCATTATTTTGTTTATATATTATGATTAATTTTATATGGAAGTATAAATATATTTTTCTTCCTATATTATTAAGAAAATATATTAGTTAGTATTTTGATAATATTAATTAAATATTTTCTCTAAAATATTTTTTCTGTAATCAAAAATCTTTGTTATTCTTTTTTTTATAAAAAGATGATTTGCTAACATACCAAACAGTCCGAATGGAGGAACATATGTTATAGTATCTGTCATTAGTATGCCATCATCTACTTGTTCAAATCTATGTTCATGATGCCACATCTTGTATGGACCAATCCTTTGTTCATCAATAAATAGTATATGATCCTCAATATGCGTTATTTCTGTTATCCAAACCATCTTCAAATTAAGGAATGGGGTTACATTATAGGTAATAATCATTCCAGGATACATATTTTGATTCGTATTTTTAGATGTAATCTCAAAGTTCATCCATTTTGGAGTTATCTCATCTAAATTTCTGGGTGAGGACATAAATTTCCAAATAGATTCTATATCTGATTTAATTATCTGTTTGCGTATTATTTGCGTATATGACATATTGCTTTTATTTTTTGTAGTATTTAGATAATTTTTCTTTAGCCTTAATGACTTTTGGTGTAATAACTAAAGAGCAATACGAAGCATATTTATTTCTTTTGTAGTAATCTTGATGATATTGTTCAGCCTTATAGAATTTATTAAATTGTTTAATTTCTGTTACTATCTTATTATCAAATATTTCTTTATTAATTCTTGAAATAAAATCATTTATTGATTTTTTTTCAATTTCATTTTGATGTAAGATAATAGACCTATAATGTTCTCCAATATCATTACCTTGCTTATTTATTGTAGTAGGGTCATGTGATAGAAAGAATATTTCTAATAAACTCTCCAGTTTAATTAGTCGAGAGTCATAATTTATCTCACATACTTCAGCATGTTTAGTTAAACCATTTGATACTTCAACATATTTAGGATCTTCTTTTTTACCACCCGCATATCCATTTCTTACTTGATTTACCCCAATTACATCTTCAAATACTGCTTCTATACACCAGAAACATCCACCACCAAGGTAAAGCTTCTTTTCAAATTTATTATGCATGTTCACTTTTTTATTTTGGACCCAACTATTTCTAGAGCTTCTAGTATCTGAATATTTTTCTTTATCTGTTATCCCTGATTCCTTCTCACTTTCTAGATTATATTTAATACTAACTGTGATTTCATTTCTTCGATTAATAATTTTCCATGGCGAATTATATACTAATACTTCAAAATCATTATTATGAGTAATATTATATTTTTCTATTACTTTCTTTAATTCATTAATCTTATTCTGTTCTGTTTTATTATTTGAGTATCCAGAATATTTTATACAAGCCTTTATATTAGAAGATTCTTCATAAATAGTTATTTCCTTATTATTTGGTTTGGGTAGTTTATCAAAATTATATTTTTTTGGCATTATGAATGCCATTTCATGTTTATTGTGTAATTTGATTACTACAGGAGATGTCATATCTATTTTTACATTATTAAGATTATTTCCAAAGATATAGTCAGCTACTTTCCTAAAAGAGTTATTTCTATCAGACTCGTTCTTAGGTATATATGATGCATAAATAAGTTTATTATACTTTCTTATTTCTATATTTTCAATTTTTTTAATAATATTATAGTTTTTATCTTCAGAATTTGGATTTTTCCCTATCGAAAAGAATGATGTCATAGTTAGTATTATACTTATTAATATTAATTTCATTTTTAAAATATCTTATTATATCATATATTAGTTATATTCTTGAATAATACCTCCAGTAATTTTAATAAGAGATATTTTACTTTCTACTAAATTATAGGTTGCTTGTTGAAAATTAATACCTGAATTAATGTAGGTAGTCTCAATATCTCTTAGCATAAATGAATTTATTACACCTCTATTTTCCTTGTCATTTGCTAAATTATAGTTTGTTTTAGCTATATCAAATGCTTTTTTATTTAAATTGTAGCTATTTATACGGCTTTTATATTCATCATATAATAAAGATAATTCATATAAAACATCTTTAGTTACTTTATTAAACTGGAGTTCATTAATTTGATGTTGGATCTTTAATGCTTTTATGTTCTGATATAATTTTCCACCATCAAATATTCTTAAATTTAGTGAAAAATTAGCAAAGAAGTTAATGCTCTCTCCAGTATTATCCATTGTATTTGCTAAGTCGCCAATATCATATGTACTCTCGTTATATGCCGCTCCAGAGTTTAATGATATAATAGGGAAGAAGGGTGACATTGAGAGCTTAATATCTTGTTTTGATAATTGAAGGTTAAAGTATTGATTTCTTATATTAGCATTATTTGAAATAGTAGAATTTTCCAAGTCTTTTAGATTATATAGTTTTATATCATTATTAATCTTATCGATTAGAAACCAATCTTTATTTATCTCCTGACCAAGTGTAAGATTTAAATTTTTTAGAGAATTTATATAGTTTAATTGTTGTATGATTAGATTTGAGCTGTCTGTTAGCATAGAATTTTCAATCTGTAAGAGATCTATCTTACTGCTTACTCCTAACTCATATTTTGTTTTCTGATATTCTAGACGTTCTTTTGCAATCTTAACCACTTTCTGTAATAGCTTAACTTTTCTCTTTTGTATGATGCAATTATAATATTGTAAGATTATTCCTTGGATAGTATTTTCAATAGTAAGAACAGTATTATTATTACTAATATATTCAAGATTTTCAAGTCGTTTTTTATTTGCTCTTATAGCGAATCCATTAAAGAGAGTCCATTTAATATTCGCATTGCTATTAATGGAGGATGCCTTTATTTGGTAAGGGACAAATGATGTTGGATTATTAGATTGATCGGAAATACTTTCCTCTTTATTACCAGATATACTAATCGTAGGTAAGGCGCCAGCATTGCTCCAACTATTATTAATTCTACTAATATCCTTCTTCTTCTTACTAATTTGAATATCATAGTTATTGTTTAAACCAATCTTTAAGGCATCTATTAAGCTTAAAGTATCTTGTGCATAGATTAGGTTAGGTAATAGTATTATTAAGAGATATTTATTCATTACTTTCTATTTCAAGTTGCCTTTTCTGTATTTTAGTAAATGGTTCTACTTCCATTTTAGTTGGTGGATACTTTCCTCCATTCCACAGCCACCATCTTACTCTCCTTATATCATTAAAATACATTATTAGTGATGGGAAATATAAGAGTAGTATTAATGTGCTAAATAGAACTCCGAAGGCAACTGAAGTTGCCATTGGAATTAGAAATTGTGCTTGAAAACTTTTTTCTAGAATAAGAGGAAATAAACCCACAAAAGTTGTGATAGTTGTAAGTATAATAGCCCTAAACCTGCTTTTTCCAGCTTTTATTACAGCCTCTTCCATATGCATCCCGCTTTGTAGATTTCTATTATATCTATCAAGCATCACAACAGCATCATTTACTAGTATACCAATGAGTGCAATTACGCCCCATATACTCATCATAGAGAAAGGTCTTCCAATAATGCCGTGCCCTAGAATAGCACTACATATGCCTAATGGTACAACCATTAAAATAAGTCTAGCTTGATAAAATGATTTGAAATTAAGTGAAATAGTAATTACTATTAGAATAATACTAATTAGGAATGCTATTCCTAATCTTCTTCCACTATCTGCCGCTTCTTCTGCTTGACCCATTATTTTATATGATACATTAGGGAATAGTGTTTTTATGTTACTTAAATACTCTTTCTGGATTTTTTCATTTACTTCTCCTGAATACTCTGAATCATAGAGTGAGGCTCCAACACGTATTTCTTTTATACCATTTATATGATTTATATTGACTCTACCTCTTCTAAACTCGTAATCAACCAATTCTTCAATTGGAATTAATATTCCGTTACGATTTTTTATTTTTATTTTGTTTAGATCTGCTATGCCATCTCTATTATTTTCAGGGTACATAAGCCATATCCTGACTTCATCTCTGCCAATTATCATTCTTTGCACTTCTTCTCCATAGAATCCTTGTCTTATTTGTTTGAGTATATTAAATTCATTAAGTCCAAGTGCGTAGGCTTTTTCTTTTAATTTTATATGGATTTCCCTATTACCAGTACCACTATTATCTATTACTTCCTTTACCATATTAATATTAGATATTCTTTCTTTTATCCAATTTACAGCATTCTGTAATTCTATATCATCTTCAGATTGCAGTGAGATAGATACAGCTTCGCCAAATGGTTGAGAACCGCCAATTGAAATTTTCTCTAATTGAGATAGAGAATCTGGATTAATTCTTCTTTGTATCTCATTAGAAATATCAATTGTAGAAATTAAATCATTCTCTTTAACTGAGAGCCTGTATGTTCCTACATGCGCTCCTGTAACACCTAGTTTTTCAGTTATTCCAACTGTTACTGATGTATTTGTAAATAATGAGTCGTTAAATTCTTCTATCAATTCTTTATGATAATCTTTTATAATACCATCACAGTACCACAAGAACTTCTCTGTCCTAAACTCTCTCTCACCAGGTTTATATGCAAATTCAATTACAACTTCATTAAAAGGAATTGAGGGAAAGAATGTCCATCTTATAATACCACTCATAAGCATTATAATTATAATAAACATGAAAATGAATGGAGTCCAAACATGCCACCTATAGGATTTTACAAGTCTCTTATTAATCTCTGTATATTTCTCTCTAACTTTAACAACATAATTATCTACTTTACTTTTTAATGAACTTATAATTGAGTCTTTATCTTCTGACAGAACTTTCTTTGAGGCAAGATGAGATGGTAATATGAGAAATGCTTCTATTAAAGAGAATAGTAAAGCTGCCATAACACTAAAGGCCATCTCTTGCATCATCTCCATTTGACCACCAACAAACAATAGTGTTGAGAAAGCAAACACTGTTGTTAGTACTGATGTTAAAACAGGAGTAACAACTTCTAAAGTTCCATCTAGTGAAGCCTTCATCGGACTCTTTCCTTTCTCAAAATGACTATAGATATTTTCTGCAATTACGATTCCATCATCAACAAGTATACCAACAACGAGAATCATTCCAAATAATGAGATCATATTTATTGTCATACCATATATTAATCCTATTGATAGCATTCCGATAAATGAAAATGGTATTCCAAATGCAACCCATAATGATAATCTAAATGATAGAAATAATCCTAGAACAATTAAAACCAGTATTAAACCAATAACTAGATTCTTGCTTAAGGTAGCGATCCTTTGGTCAAGCATATCTGCAAATTGAAATAGAGTAACAATTCTATATCCAGTATTCTCTTTGTTAAATGTTTCAATATATTTTTCTATTGATACTGCTATTTTTTTTAGATCTTCTTCAGGAGTTTTCTTTATTAAAAAACTAACAGATCTTCTTCCATTTACATATGATTTTATTGGAATATCAGAGAACTCTAACTCTACTTTAGCTAAATCTTTTAATCTTACTATATCACCATTATTATCTGAGAATATGACAATATTCTTTATGCCTTCTGACGTTGTATTTTTATTATTAGAACGTATTATAATTTCATCTTTATTTGTTTTAATACTTCCTCCAGAAATATCAATATTACTACTCTTAATTGCTGAAGATATTAAATCAAAATTTATATTATATCTCAATAATTGGTCCTCATTAATCTCAACAGAGATAATTATTGGGGCATAACCAATAACCTGTATCTGACTTATTTCATCATCATTTAGTAGATCTTGTTCAATCTTATCAGATTTTTCTTTTAATAACCATAATTCATCTGGGCCTGTTAAAGCATAGTAACCTACCATATCTCCTTGTCCAGCTACACCTCTTGATTTTTGTTTCTTAATGGTTGGTTTCTCTGCTCCTTCAGGAAATGAATAAATTGCATCAACAGAATTTTTTACATCTTGTAATACTTCATCAATATCAAATGATTCATATATTTCTACAGTAACATAGGAAATGTTTTCTGATGAGATAGATGTTACTTCTTTAATACCTTCGATTCCATTTAAGGATTCTTCAATTCTAGTAGTTATACCTTTTTCTATTTCAATAGGAGAGGAGCCTGGGTAAGCAACATTTACATATATCTTATTTGGTTGTAGCTCAGGAAAAAATGATTTTGGCATTAATGCTAAACTTAATATTCCTGCAATTGCAGTTATAATGATTATAGCATTAGAAAATATCGGGTACTTTATAAAATAAGCAATTAACTTTCTCATTTTATTCTATAATAGGATTGATTATTGTCCCTTCTTTTATATCAATGAGTGGCTCTATAACTACGATTGTACTATCAATAATATTATCAACAAGAACATGATTCTCTTGTTTAGATATTATATTTATTTCCAGAATCTCTAGTTGATTATTTTTATTTACAATATATATATTATTTTTTGAGAAGATAGCTCTTCTTGGTATTTTGCAGATATTATCTTCTGCGTTAGCAAAAATTGTAGCTTCAAGGTATGTGCCATCATATATTATTTCAGAGTCAATACTAGCGAAGACAGATATATTTTGGGTATTCCTATTCACAAAATTACTTTTTCTCATTATCTCTCCTGAGAGGGTATTTTCTCCGTCAGAGAACGAAACAGTATTTCCAGTTTTTATAAATTTGATTTCAGATTTATTTACTGTAAGTTCAATTTCCATTTTATCGGTTCTTATTATATCAATTATTGGACTTCCAATATTAATATTAGTACCTATATCAACATAAGATTTTGAGATTACTCCATCATAAGTAGCTATGACAGTATACTTCTTTAATCTTTCCTCTTCGGATTTTAAAGATAGATATGCTGAAATGATGCCTTTAGAGATAATAAAATTCTTCTCTCTTGAAGAATTTGTTTCAGGAATTTCGCTGATAGGTGTACTTAATGATATTGAATTGAAGAACTTATCCCATTTTTTATATTCAGAAGGGAAATCTAATTTAATATCAGCTAGATTTGTTGATATAAGATTCATGAACGTACTTTTTCTTGCATCAACTAAATGTTGCACTTCATCACTCTTTATTCTAAAGAGTATATCTCCTTTTCTAAATTTTTCACCTTTTTTGATAGAAAAGTCGCCGTATAACTTTCCACTAACTTCAGATGATATACTAATTTTACTGGAAGATATAACTCTTCCAGAACTTTTTATTCTAGGTTGAATGTCAGTATTTGTGATTATCTGAACTTTTACAGATTTTATTATTTTATGATGACTTAATGTATCATTTAGTCGTGTTTCTCTTATTATTTCAGCATTCTGTTCTCCGTAATTTACTCCCATTCTATAGCTAATAGATGAAATTACTATACATATTAGTAATATCATACCACATGCTATAACTATTAGGATTTTTCTTATATTCATTTTGCAAAATTATTTAAGTATTATTTTTAGTGGAGCCGGGGGGTATCGAACCCCCGTCCAAACAAGGAATTACATAATTTTCTACATGTTTATCTTATTTTTTTTTCGAGAGAAGTTAGGGAATAAGCAACCAAAACTAATCCTTATCTTCAGAATTTTCATCTGCATACAGAAGATTTATGCAGACTATCCTAACATTAATGATGCCTCTTTTATCAAAGGCGTTAGGAGGTCCTTTGATAGAGACAAAAGCTTATCTAATTAAATTAATTAGGCAGCTAAAGCGTAATTATTTTCGCCAATTAAAAATGAATTTTTGATATTTACGAGCCAAAAAAACAATGCTCGACATGCTTATTATATAACGCATCTTGCTGTCAAATCCAGTCAGCCCCAGTATTTAAAAGAACGTGTTTACAATTTCTGCAAATTTAGTAAATAAGACCTTTTTATCTCCTGCCTTTTCTATTTTTGTAAATAAAATTAATTATAGATGAAAATAGGGATCTTAAGAGAAGAGAAAATACCCGAGGATAAACGAGTCTCCTTAACTCCAAATCAGTGTAAAGAATTATTAAAACTATATCCATCAATTGAACTATATATTCAAAGTAGTAGGTTAAGATGTTTTACTGATAATGAATATGCCAGTATTGGAATTAGAATTGTTGATGATATCTCAAACTGTGATATATTAATAGGGATTAAGGAAGTTCCAATTAGTAGCCTTATATCTAATAAGACATATCTTTTCTTTTCTCATACTATAAAGAAACAGGTATATAATAGAAATCTTTTACAAGAAATGATTAAAAAGAAGATAAAGATGGTTGATTATGAGGTGATTAAAAGTATAAATGGGAAACGGTTAGTTGGTTTTGGAAGGTATGCAGGTATTATAGGAGCCTATAATGGATTGTTAGCATATGGTAAAAAGACAAACAAATATAGTTTAAAACCTGCACACTTATGTGAGGACAGGTTGGAAATGGAAAAAGAATTAGATAACTTAGTCTTTTCTGAAGAAAAAATAATACTTACTGGTAATGGGAGGGTAGGTAGAGGAGCTCTTGAGCTTTTAGAAAAAGCAAATATAAGACAAGTTACTAAGGAGGAATTTGTAGATATAAAATTTAATGAACCAGTTTTTGTTCAGTTAAATACTGAGGATATTAATTTAAAATCTGATGGCAATGCATTTAATAAAAAAGAATTCTATAGTAATCCAAGCGTATATATATCTAATTTCATGCATTATGCCAAGTATGCTGATATTTTTATAGCTGGTCATTATTTTAAACAAGGATCTCCATCATTTTTTACAAAAGAAGACATGAGAAGCTCTTATTTTAAAATCAAAACAGTTGCTGATATATCTTGTGATATAGACGGCCCTATACCTTGCACAATACGTTCCTCTAATATTAACAATCCAATATATGGTTATAATCCAATCACTGACAAAGAGGATGATTTTATTAAAGATAATGTAATAGCAGTAATGGCGATTGATAATTTACCATCAGAATTACCTAGAGATGCTTCTGAAGATTTTGGTGATAATCTTATATCTAATATCTTTCCACTTATACTATCTAAAGATATTAATCAGATAATTGATAATGCTACAATTTGTGAAGATGGAATTCTGAAACCGAATTTTGAATATTTGAATGAATATTTATATGGTCTTTAGATTCTTAATAGTTTGAATAGGGTTATTAGAATTAAATACAAAACTTCCAGCTACTAATATATCTGCGCCTAAATCTATAAGTTCTTTAGCATTTTCAGTAGATACGCCACCATCAATCTCAATTAAAAATTTTGAATTATTTTTTTTTCTGATTGCATCTAAATTTTTCACTTTTTCATATGTATTTTGAATAAATGATTGACCACCAAATCCTGGGTTAACACTCATAATACAAACTACATCTATATCATTTAATATATCAGAAATTAAATCTACAGATGTATGAGGGTTTAAAGCAACACCAGACTTCATGCCTTCTTCCCTTATATTTGTTAAGGTTCTATTAAGATGGTTGCATGCTTCGTAATGTACAGTGAGAATATTGGCGCCAATGTTCTTGAATGTTTTAATATATTTATCTGGGTTTACAATCATTAGATGTACGTCTAAATCTTTTTTCGCATAACTTTTGATATTTTTAATGATTGGCATACCAAATGAGATATTTGGGACAAAAACGCCGTCCATTACATCAAGATGAAAAAGATCTGCTTGGCTATCATTAATCATTTCACAATCTCTTTGAAGATTACCAAAATCTGCAGCTAAAATAGAAGGAGCAATTTTATGATTCATGTTTGTGTAAATATATAAAAAAGAGGGCTAGGGCCCTCTGTAATATTAACCTAAATAGGTTTTTAAGATCTTACTTCTTGATGTGTGCTTTAGTCTTCTTACAGCTTTCTCCTTTATTTGTCTTACTCGTTCTCTTGTAAGATCAAATTTCTCTCCAATTTCTTCTAATGTCATAGCATGTCCCTTATTTAATCCAAAATATGAAGATATAACATCTGCTTCTCTTGGTGTGAGTGTATCTAGTGCTCTTCTTATTTCTTTTCTTAATGAATCCATCATTAATTCAGTGTCAGGGCTAGGACTTTCATCACTTCTTAATACATCATACATATTACTATCCTCACCATCAATCAGTGGAGCATCCATTGAAACATGCCTTCCAGAATTTTTTAATGATTCTTTAACTTCAGTTATTGATAGCTCAACATATTCTGCAATTTCTTCAGCAGTAGGAGGTCTCTCAAACTCTTGTTCTAATCTAGCAAAAGCTTTATTAATCTTATTTATTGACCCAATTTTATTTAATGGTAATCTAACGATTCTAGACTGTTCTGCTAATGCTTGTAGAATAGATTGTCGTATCCACCAAACTGCATAAGAAATAAATTTAAAACCTCTTGTTTCATCAAATCTTTTGGCTGCTTTTATTAATCCAAGATTACCTTCATTTATTAAATCTGGTAATGTCAGGCCTTGATTCTGGTATTGCTTTGCTACTGATACTACAAAACGAAGATTAGCTTTAGTTAATTTCTCTAAAGCATTCTGATCACCTGCCTTTATTTTCTGCGCTAATTCTACTTCTTCTTCAGCAGTTATTAGGTCAACTCTTCCAATCTCTTGTAAATATTTATCTAAGGAGGCAGTATCCCTATTTGTAACCTGTTTTGTAATTTTTAGTTGTCTCATTGAAGTGGTTTTAAATTAGTAAACTGTCCCCTTATACGTGGATATTATTGAAAGGTTACTTAAATATTAAAAATAATTATTAATCTTCTTTTTTTGGTTTTGGAAGTAATACTTTTCTAGATAATTTTAATTTTCCACTTCTTTCATCTATTGAGATAAGTTTTACTTCAATTTCGTCACCTTCTTTTAGTACATCTTCTACTTTTTCTACTCTATCCCAATTAATTTCTGAAATATGTAATAATCCATCTACATTATTTGCTATACCAACAAAAGCACCATAAGGCATTATAGATTTTACTTTTCCTTTATATGTTTTTCCTTCTTCAGGCACAAAAGCAATTTCTCCTATTTTAGATATAGCATTATCAATCTTAACTTGATCAGTACCTAAAATTTCAACTTTACCTTTCCCGTCTACTTCTTCAATAGTAATTACGGTTTCAGTAGCTTCTTGCATTTCTTGTATTACTTTACCACCTGGACCAATTACAGCACCAATAGTCGATTTGGGGATTTCTAGAATCACAATTTTTGGAGTTTGTGGCTTAAGATCACTTCTAGGTTCAGAGATGACATCAGTTAATTTTTTTAATATATGTAACCTACCATCTTTTGCTTGATTAAGAGCTTGTTCTAATATGTCATAAGATAGTCCTTGTACTTTGATGTCCATTTGACAAGCAGTTATACCATCTACTGTGCCACAAACTTTAAAATCCATATCACCTAAATGATCTTCGTCTCCTAGAATGTCAGAAAGCACAGCATAGTTATTTGCATCCTTTACATCAGATATTAATCCCATAGCTATTCCTGATACAGGTTTATTAATTTTAACACCAGCATCCATAAGCGCTAATGTACCTGCACATACTGTTGCCATTGATGAAGATCCATTTGACTCTAGTATATCTGAAACAACTCTTACAGTATATGGGTTATCATTAGGAATCATCTTCTTTAATGCTCTTTGTGCAAGATTTCCGTGACCAATCTCTCTCCTACTTACACTAAATTTCATTCTAGCTTCTCCAGTTGAAAATGGAGGGAAGTTATAATGTAAATAGAAGGATTCGTGGCCCTGTAGAGTAACTCCATCGATTCTATTTACATCCATTTTTGTTCCAAGCGTTACGGTGGTGAGTGATTGTGTTTCACCTCTTGTAAATACAGCTGAACCATGAGGACTAGGTAAGTAGTCAATTTCACACCATATAGGTCTAATATCAGTAGTTTCTCTGCCGTCCAATCTTTTTCCTTCATTTAAGACTAATGTTCTTATTGCTTCTTTCTCAACGTCATGATAATATACATCGATCATTCCTTTTTTTTCATCTTCCAATTCTTCAGTTAATGATGCGATAAAATCTTCTTTTATAGCTTTAAATTTTGTTGATCTCTCATCCTTTCCTAAACCTTCTTTCGCAACAGCATACACTGAATCATATGTCGCTTTTCTTATCTCTTCTTTTAGTTTGTTATCATGAATTTCATGGCAATATTCTCTTTTAGGAGAAGAAGTTGTAATTTCGGATGCTAATTCATTTTGTATTGCACATTGAATTTTAATAGCCTCATGACCAACTTTAATAGCTTCAATCATCTCTAATTCTGAAACTTCACTCATTTCACCTTCTACCATAGCTACACTATTAGCAGAAGCTCCAACCATAAGGTCAATATCTGCTTCTTCCATTTGAGAAGGAGATGGGTTCACTATGAATTTTCCATTTAAACGTATTACTCTAACTTCTGAGATAGGTCCGTTAAATGGAATATCTGAAATAACAATTGCAGTTGAAGCAGCTAATGCAGCTAAACTGTCTGGTGAAACTTCAGGGTCATGTGAATTAAGTGAGATCATTATTTGTACTTCAGCATGATAATCTGATGGGAACATAGGCCTTAAAATTCTATCTACTAATCTCATAACCAGGATCTCATGGTCAGTAGGTCTTGCTTCTCTTTTTAAGAAACCTCCTGGAAACCTTCCGTCTGCTGCAAATTTTTCTCTATAGTCAACAGTTAATGGTAAGAAATCTACCCCATCTCTAGCTTCCTTACTAGAGACAACAGTAGCTAATAATTGAGTTTTCCCCATTCTTATCTCTACTGATCCATGTGCTTGTTTTGCTAATTTTCCTGTTGTGATGGATATTTCTCTACCATCATCTAATGTTATTATTTTTTTTATTTCTTTATATGACATTTTACTTTTATTATAATATTTTATTAATGAATTAAAAAAGGCAATAAACTTGCCTTTTAGATTTTATTTTCGGAGTTTCAGATTTTTTATCAACTCCCTATATGAAAGGACATCTTTGTTTTTTAGGTAATCTAAAAGTTTCCTTCTTTTACCAACCATGATTTGTAATGATCTTTGTGTAGAATAATCTTTTCTATTTTCTTTAAGGTGACCTGTTAGATGCTTAATTCTTTCAGTAAATAATGCGACCTGGCTATATACTGAACCAGAATCTTTATCATCTTTACCGAACTTTTTAAATAAACCTTTTTTATTATCTGCTGTTACTCTCATTTTTTCTTTAAGTCTTTAATTTCTAGTGGGCTGCAAATTTAGAAAATAGTTTTGGATAAAAACACTTTTAATACAAATAAAATTACTATTGTATTATTCGTAGAATCTGACTAATCTTTGATTTTAAATTTTTCCTTTCTACAATTAGATCTAAGAATCCGTGTTCTAATAGGAATTCAGATGTTTGGAATCCTTCCGGAAGGTCTTTTCCAATTGTTTCTTTAACAACTCTAGGTCCTGCAAATCCAATAAGCGCATTTGGTTCAGCTATATTCATATCACCAAGCATAGAGAATGATGCAGTAGCACCCCCAAAAGTAGGATCAGTTAGAATAGAAATATATGGTATTTTTTCATTAGACAATTGAGCAAGTTTTGCTGATGTCTTTGCTAACTGCATTAGAGAAAATGCTGCTTCCATCATTCTAGCACCTCCAGATTTAGAGATTATAATAATTGGTATTTTATTTTTTCTTGCGTAATCAACAGCTCTTGCTATCTTTTCTCCAACAACAGATCCCATTGAACCGCCAATAAAGTTAAAATTAAAGCATGCTATTACAATATCTTTCCCATTCATCTTCCCATATGCAGAAGTAATAGCATCATTTAAACCAGTGTTCACCTGATTCTGTTTCAATCTGTCAGAATATTTTTTTGTATCTGTAAATCCTAAAATGTCAGATGCCAACATATTCTTATCTAATTCTTTAAATTGGTTTTTATCAAATAAGATCTTAAAATATTCTTTTGCATTAATTCTATGATGGTAATTACAATTTAAACATACATATAATTGTTGTGTATGTTCTTTTGCTGTAATAATAGATTTGCACTTAGGACATTTATTCCATAGCCCTTCTGGAGTTTCCTTTTTCTCATTAGTAGAGGTTGTTATGCCTTCTTTTATTCTTTTAAACCAACCCATAGTTTAATTATTTTGGTTGATATTATTTAAATCTTCGAAAGATCTTTTAAGTCTTTCTTTAAAAGTAATTTCACCATCTCTTAACCATTTTCTAGGGTCATAATACTTTTTATTTGGTTTGTTTTCACCATCTGGATTTCCAATTTGTGATTTTAGATAATCTTTTTTCTCTGTAAAATAATCTCTTACGCCGGTTGTGAAACCCCATTGAAGATCTGTATCAATATTCATTTTTATAGCTCCATAGCTTATAGCTTCTTTTATTTCTTCTGCAGATGACCCTGAACCACCATGAAATACAAAATTTATTGGTTGTTTCTCGGTATTAAATTTCTTCTGAATATATTTTTGGGAATTATCTAATATTTTTGGAGTGAGAACTACATTCCCTGGTTTATATACCCCATGAACATTTCCGAATGCTGCTGCAATTGTAAATCGATTACTTATTTTCATGAGTTCTTCATAAGCATAAGCTACTTCTTCTGGTTGAGTATATAATTTACTGCTATCAATATCTGTATTATCCACACCATCTTCTTCTCCGCCAGTTATTCCAAGTTCAATTTCTAGAGTCATATCTATTTTATCCATTCTCTCTAAATATTTCTTACATATTTCAATATTTTCTTCGATAGACTCTTCAGATAAATCAATCATATGGGAGCTATATAATGGAATTCCATGTTGAGCATAGAAATCTTCTCCAGCATCTAATAATCCATCTATCCATGGTAATAGTTTTTTAGCAGCATGATCTGTATGCAAGATTACGCTGACACCATATATTTCTGCCATCTGATGCACATGTATTGCACCTGAAATTCCACCTGCTATTGTAGCGATATGGTTTTTATTATCAAGCCCTTTTCCAGCAAAAAAGTAGCAGCCACCATTAGAAAATTGTATTATAACAGGAGAATTAATTTCTTTTGCTGTTTCAAGAACTGCATTTACAGTACTAGTATTTGTTACATTTACTGCAGGTAGAGCATATTTATTTTTTTTAGCATCTGCAAACACTTCCTGCACATCATTTCCAGTTATAACACCTTTTTTAAATCTTGCCATTATTTTCTATTTTAGAATCACAAAACTATAATAATGTTAAAATATCTACCTTGATTTTTATAATTATTTATTATAATTGGCAAAAATTATTAAGATAATTAATATTGATAACTAGCAATAAGATTAAATTTATACGTTCTTTAAAACTTAAGAAGAACAGAGATATTCATAATTGTTTTATAGTTGAGGGAGAAAAGATGGTAAATGAAATTCAGAATTCTTCTTTTGTTATAAGAGAGATATATGTTACAAATAATTGTAGTTTAAGAATAAACGATAATATAGATGTTCATAATATATCAGTAAATAATTTAAATAGATTAACCAATCTTAAGACTCCCAATAAAGTATTAGCTATAGTTGAAAAAATGGAAGAACGATTTGTTCTTGAAGATATGTCTAATGGTATTACATTAATGTTAGATGATATAAAAGATCCAGGGAACTTTGGGACAATAATAAGATTATGTGATTGGTTTAATGTTAAGAATATTATATGTTCTAAAGATACTGTTGATTTATACAATCCTAAAGTGATACAGGCGACAATGGGTTCTATATCAAGAGTGAATGTATTTTACAAAGATTTAGTTGATATAATTAGTAATTTACCTATAGAAACTCATATTTATGCTGCCTCAATGGGAGGTGAAGATATTCAGGATATTAATATTAGAAAAAACTCAATAATTGTTTTAGGTAATGAATCAGTTGGGATTTCTAATAATATAAAACAATTAATAACTAATAAGATAACAATTAAAAAAGTAGAAGGTGGTGCGGAATCTCTTAATGTTGCTATCGCAGCGTCTATAATACTATATGAATTTAATAAATGATTATGTATTTTTTTAAAACAGCTTCTGGTTTTTTGTAGTTATAACCTATTCAAAAGTAAAAGATAATAACCATGATTTTGTAGTTAGACTTGTTAATGACTTTGTGTAAATAGTATCATCTTCAGATAGAAGATTTAACAAGCCATAATTGAGTTTTATTTGAGGTGAGAATTTAAAATATTCTAGGTAAAAATCCATACCAAATCCTATCTCAATTCCCAAATCATTTCTTTTTAGTTTTACTAGCTTCTGTCCTTCATCATCAATATCTTTTTGGGATGCAATATCCATCCCATATTTTATACCTCCTAACAAATAGGTTCTGAAGTTATTATATCTATCTGATTTGTATTTTATAAGAATTGGGAAATCAATAAAAGTTGACTCAATAGGTTTTGTTAGCATATATATTTTTCTATTTCCGTCTCTAAATGAATATTCAATTATTCTTTCTGAAAAAACTAATCTTGGTAAGAATCGCAAGTCAAATCTTTTACTTAGCCTTAAATTAGATACTATTCCTAAATTAAATCCTTTCTGGTTCTGAGATTCTAGAATATATAGACTATCAATATTTGTTATATCTGGTATTCTATTTATCTTAAAATCCATTGCATTTATCCCCATTGTAAATCCAAAGTGGATTTTCTTATGATCATATCTTGGAAGATTCTGTAATTTAGGATATTCCTGTCCATATACATTTGAAGTTATATTTGTAAAAAATATTATAAAAGATATTATTGTTACTAATTTTTTCATTCTAGCCAAAAACGTTATAACACTTATTTTATTGCAATATAGAGAGAAACTATCCCAAGTGTTAGTGGTATGCATTTACTTTCTCTAAATCCAGTCTTATTGAGGGTTTTTAGAAAATCTGACTTTTCTGGGAAACCATCAACAGATTCTGGAAGGTATTTATATGCTCTTTTATCATTAGATATTATTCTTCCAATTAATGGAAGAATATTATGGAAATAGAATCTGTATAAGATATTTAAAGGAAATTTTGTTGGTTCGGATGGTTCTAGAATTACAACGATCCCGTTTTTCTTTAAGACTCTATTCATTTCTAGAAGTCCTTGTTCTATATTCTCAAAGTTTCTTACTCCAAAACCAGCAGTTATTGCATCAAAACTATTATTACTAAAAGGTAAGTTTTCAGAATCTGCATACTTTAATTTGATTTTTTCTTGCAATTGTCTGCTTCTTACTTTTTCTTTACCTATTTCAAGCATCTTATTTGATATATCAATTCCGGTTATATGTACTTCTTCTATGTTGCTTGCAGCAATAGCAAAATCAGCAGTGCCGCACGCTACATCAAGTATATTATCTGGGTTATTTGATATTTCCTTTATTGCTCTATATCTCCAATAATAATCCATACCAAAAGATAGAGTATGGTTAAGAAAATCGTAACTTTTAGCAATATTATCAAACATACTTGCAACTTGCGTTTTCTTTGATGTAGAAGAGTTATTATTTGGTTTAATTGTTTTTACTGTCATTTATTTTGTAAAGTATGCTATAGAAGCATTATAGAGGTTACTCTTATCAACAGGAACTACACCTACTTTTTCACATACGAGGCCACCAGAAAGATTAGCAAACTGTGAAAGATGTAGGTTATCAATTTTTGCCGCTAAACAAAGAGCGGCTGTTGAAATAACTGTGTCACCAGCTCCTGAAACATCAATTATTTCACGTTCTTCAGCTTTAGTATGGTAAAATCTATCTTCTGTTTGAATACATATACCTTTATCAGAAAGCGTTAGTAAAATACCTTCTGCATTCATCTTTTTAAGTAGATCAATTGTAGCAGATTTAATTTCAGATATATCATTTTCATTAAAATTAATATTACATCCTATCTTAATTTCTTTAAGATTTGGTTTAAATATCGTACAGTTTCTATAAGAATTAAAATTTTTGATTTTTGGGTCAATTATTGTTGGTATTTCTAATTTGTTAGCTTTTTTTATGATATTTTCAATTATCTTTGGTGTAAGAACTCCTTTGTTATAATCTTGTAAAATAATAACATCTGTATTTTGTATATTTTCATAAACAATAGTTAGCAGTTTTTCCTCGCTATTAATAGGCTTAACCTGTTCCTCATCAATTCTGAGTTGATGTTTATCTTCACTAATTACTCTTGTTTTAGTAGTAGTTTTTCTTCCTAATTCATGAATTATTCCATCAATTGTGACTTTCTCTTGTTCCAATAATTTTTTTAACTCATAACCATTATAATCATCCCCAATTACAGAGCACAAGATAGGTTTTGCACCTAAAGACTTTATATTTCTAGCTACATTTGCTGCACCTCCAAGTCTATTTTCATGTTTTTCAATTTCTACAACTGGTACAGGTGCTTCAGGGGATTGTCTTTCTATTTTCCCCCACATATATGAGTCAATCATTGAATCTCCTACTATTAGAACAGTCATATTCTTAAAAGAATCAAAAAGTTGCTTTATTTCTTTCTTTTTCATTTTAGTTCTGCTAATTTTTCTTTGATTCTTCTAGATGCCTCAATTAATTTCTCTTCTGAGGCAGCATATGAAATCCTTATACATTCAGGGTTTCCAAATGCAGAACCCGCTACTAATGCAACATGAGCTTCATTTAGTAGATACATACATAAATCATCAGAATTATCTATGATTTCCGTTTTATATCTTTTTCCAAAATAATAAGATATATCGGGGAAAATATAGAAAGCACCTTGTGGAATGTTACATTTAAATCCAGGGATATTATTTAGTTCCTTAAGCAACATATCTCGTCTTCTTAAGAATGTTTCTTTCATTTCTTTTGTTACAGTTTCTGGCTTAGCTAAAATTGCAGTTTCTGTTGCTTTTTGAGCTATTGCACAAGTTGCGGATGTTATCTGGCCTTGTACTTTATTACATGCATTAGAAATCCATGTAGGAGCTCCAATATATCCAACTCTCCAACCTGTCATAGCGAACCCTTTTGAGACACCATTAATAGTAATTGTTCTATCTTTCATACTTGGAATTGTACCGATGCTAAAATGTGAATCTGTAAAATTTATATGTTCATATATTTCATCTGATGCAATATATATATTAGGATATTTCTCAAGCATTTTTGCAATAGCGTTCAGTTCTTCTTTAGTGTAAACTGTTCCGCTTGGGTTGCAAGGTGAACTAAACATTAGTAGTTTAGTTTTTGGAGTAATCGCTTTCTCTATTTGTCCTGCTGTCACTTTAAAGTCACTGTCAATATTTGATTGGATTTCTACAGGAACTCCTTCAGCTAGTTTTATTATTTCAGCATAGCTCACCCAATATGGACAAGGTAATAATACCTCATCATTAGGATTTAATAAGCTTAAACATAGATTAGCTAGCGATTGTTTTGCTCCAGTAGAGGTTACAATTTGATCAGGTGTATAGTTAAGATTATTATCTCTCTTAAATTTTTTAGATATTGCTTTTCTTAAATCTACTAAACCAGGAACTGGAGTGTAATGCGAGAAGTTATTATCAATGGCTTTTTTAGCAGCTTCCTTAATAAAGTCAGGTGTATTAAAATCAGGCTCTCCTAAACTTAATGATATTACATCATGACCATCTGCTTTTAATTCTCTACTCATTCTAGCCATTGCTAATGTTGCTGATTCAGATAATTTATTTAATCTTTGTGAAATTCCTTTCATCTTTATATTATTTTAAGCAGACAAATATAATATTAGTTTTTAGTTGCTAGATTTTAGTGTTATAATATTTATATTTTAGCAATATCAAATTATTATTTCTAAATGAAGCACTTATTTATTATTCTAATATGTTTAATTATATCTTCATGCGATTCCCATAAGATAAAAAAATATGATAATGCTTTGATTATAGAATCTGATACAACTAAAATTGAGAAAGTTAAAATAAGAACTCATTAACAAGGGTTTTAATTATAATAATTTTTTTAGAATATCATATATAGAAGTGTTTTTTTTCTTTATATTCTCTTCAATCTGACTTATTTTTCCACTAGATTTCATTTCTAAAAACTTCTTTCTCCCAAGTTCTTCTTTTATATGATTATGTAGCCAAAAAATCTCTTGATTTTTTCTGTTTGTTTTAAAGTAATCGTTTTTTTTCATCATTGAGATATATAGCTGAATAGTTTCCCATACATCATCTATTCCTGTACCTTCTAAAGATGAACAAGTTTTAATCCTAGTTTTCCACCCATTAGCATCAATTGGAAAAAGATTTAGTGCGTTCTTATATTGATTCATAGCGATATTTGCATGTTGAATATTGTCTCCATCAGCTTTATTAAATAGGATCATATGTGCCATTTCTACAATACCTCTTTTTATTCCTTGAAGTTCATCCCCAGCTCCTGGAATCATAAGTAATAAAAAGAAATCTACCAATTTACTTACCTTAGTTTCATTTTGACCTACCCCTACAGTCTCAATTAAAATTATATCATAACCTGCCGCTTCACAAAGTAGAATATTATCTTTTGTTTTATTTGCTATACCTCCTAATGCTTCACCTGCAGGTGAAGGTCTTATAAAGACATTTTTATTCTTTACTAGATCATGCATTCTACTTTTATCTCCTAATATACTACCATGCGATTTTTCACTTGAGGGGTCTATTGCAAGTATTGCTACTTTTTTACCGATAGCTGTAAGTTTCTTTCCAATCATATTAATGAAAGTACTTTTTCCAACACCTGGAATACCAGTTATACCGATCCTAATAGATTTAATTTTTTTTTTATAGAAGTGAGCGATAATTCTTTGGACTATCTTTTGTTCTTCTAATAAGGAACTCTCACACATTGTAATAAGTCTACTTAATGTAACTATATCACCTTTTTGAATGTTTGATATAATTTGTTTCTCCTTCATATATCTGTTGATATAATAATACTATCTGATTATACTGATCGCACCTCTTTTGGGTGCGACTGGAATTGGACAATCTATGATATAAAAATACACTCCATCTTTACAAAGATTTCCATTTTTCATTTTACCATCCCATCTAAAGTCTATTTTATCATCTTCAAATACTTTTTTCCCCCATCTTGTATATATCTTGATTGAGAATTCAGTATCGAAACAATAATTCAGTTCAACATCAGGGATCTCAAAATAATCATTTATATTATCATCATTTGGTGAGAAAACATTCGGGATAATACTATCAACATCAAATGAACTAGGTTCAATAATATCAAACTGAATTTGTAAGATTGCAGTATCTATTGTGCATGCATCATCAATTACAATAAATGATGCAGTAAATGGTGTGTTTTCAAAGTCAATACAATTTGGTTTCCAACATAAATCAGAATTTACAATTATGAAATTATTATTACCATTAAAATTGAAATTTTGAGCATCTACATTGTCCTGGTTTATAAATGAAATAAAATCTAGGGATAGATAATCACTCACTCCATTATAAACATCTTCATCTTTAGCGCTAATTGTATAACAGATCTGTTTGCCTACTTCAGCTTCGTAACTTAATTTAATTGTGTCTGTATATAAAGAATCAAGTAAAGAGGGATTTTTAGATATCTCAGTAATACTTGGTGGATTATTATTTGGTTGTTTTAGATTTATTTCTAATTCAAGAATAGAAGTATGATTTGCAAAACATGTAATGTCTTTAGAATAAAAATATGCGTAGTAGGGGCTAGACGATATATCCTCACATGAGGGAGTCCAGCAGAAACTTGAACTCACATTAGTTAAAGAGCTATCATTATTAAATGAAGCTATATTAGATAAACTATCTAAACCTGAATTAAATAAATCCAGAGCACAATAAACAGAAACAGAATCTTTAAGTATCTGTTGCAAAATATTCATATTTGAATCTAAATCTCTAGCTTCTATTTTTAGACAGATTTCTTTGTCTATATAAGCATCATAAGTTATTTTTATAGTATCAGAATAAGGCACCTCTATTAAAGCACTATAATTTGAGTCAATAAGAATCCCATTTTCTAAATGTTCACTTATTGTAATTGTGGGTGGATTATTCTGCTCGCATTCTATTGTTTCATATTGAATATCTTGAACAACTTCTCCAATCTTACTCCATACTCCATTTAATTGTCTCCATTCTTCTATTTTAACAGAGAAAACGTATACTCCAATCATTGTAGCGTATGAGGTAAGGTTACCAGTACTTGCATCAATATACATGTAGCTGCCAGGGCCTAAAGGGTTTAAGGTGCTAAAATTATTTGCCCATGTGATAGTATCATATGGCGCTGGTTTAGTAGTAATAGGAAAAACAACAGGCTTATGGCAATCTAAGGGAGTTGTAAGAGAATAAACTAAAGAATCTCCATCAGGATCTACAGCATTTAAGTTAAAAGTATGTTCTTGATCTTTACATAGGTAGGCATCATGTGGATAGTATTGATTCATTAATGAATCATAGCCAAAAGTAGGGCTTGAGTTTTGAAGATTATTAAATCCATTATTTGGATCACTTACAAGAATTTCTGATTTATATGTTGTACCTGAGGATAATGGATTATCAATATTAACTATCCCAGCATTTCTACAACATGTTTCCCAGGCAAAATAATATCCGTCACTAAATAGAGAAAGTTCAACAGTGTCTTTATAAATAAACTCTTCAACAAGAAGATTCTCTGGCATAAAACAACTATCACCAAACTTTAAAAGTTTTTGAGAAAATAGATCTAGAGAAAAACCAAAACCTATAGTATCTTGTATGCCATTAAAGTATTTCATCCCAACTACTGGATTAGGTAGATTAACACCACCTTGATCTCTGTAAATAATTAGTGATACTTCATAATCTAAATTGCTAACTGCAGATGAAGAGACACCTAAATATTTTAAGCTTATATATCCTCCAACAATATGAGTTGAAAAGCTATTTAAACTAAAAATAGAAAATAAAGTTAAGATTATATATTTTTTTATCATCTAATTAGATTAATTAGTCCAACTTTAGATTTTTCTTCAATTCCAAATTCCCCATTCCCAACATAATAAGCTGACCAACTATATATTCCGCTAACTACATCTTCTCCATTAAATTTCCCATCCCAAGGAGTAAAATCGTTGCTTTCAAATATTTTTTCACCCCATCTATTAAAAATCATAAAATGTAAACTGTCAATACCATTTGTTATTGGCGCAAATATATCATTATTTCCATCATTATTTGGGGTAAATGAATTAGGTGTATAGAAGTAGAATTCACAATCTCTAATTGTTACTTGGAAGCTATCAGTAATTAAGCAACTATCAGTTGTCAGCATCACTACTGTATAAAGTCCAGCATTATTAACTACAATATCTTGACTATTTGCACCAGTGTTCCAAAGGTAGGTGCTATTTTTATATGATGGTTGAAGTTTCAAGTTAAAATCTTTACATATTTCAAATAAAGTATCAGTAGCTGGATAAATTATTGTCTCAATATTAATAGTATCTGAATTGTTACATCCTAATGCATTTGAGATATTTAGTATATATGCTGTATTAATAATTGGTTTTGCGATTGGGTTTGCCTTACTAGCGTCATCTAATGAATTACTTGGACTCCAGCTAAAGATACTTGATGTAATTCCTGATGGAATCCCACCAATAGTAATTTCCGATCCCTTACAAATGCTAGTATCTAGTCCGGCATCTACAAACATTTCATTTACTTTGATAAGTACTGAATCTTTTACTTCACAGCCTTCTAAAGTTTTTGATTCTACAAGATAATAATTAGTTTCGATAGGGTATACTATCGGATTATGTATATTAATATTATTAATGTTATTATTTGGTAACCAATTATATGATGCTCCTGTAATATCAGTGGCATTTAATTGAATGCTATCACCACATATTATTATTATTTCATTTCCAGCATCAAATAATGGTACAGGATTTACATTTACAATCATAGTATCAAAATTAGAACAGTTTTGATTATCAGTAACTTTTACAATATATGATTCTGTATTAAGAGGAAAAGCAATTGGTGTAGATGTATTCCAATTTAATAAAGAATTTACAGGGGACCAATTATATGAAATCCCTCCAGAACTATTAAGTTGCACACTATCTCCTTCACATATAATAGTATCATTACCAGCAAATGCAAATGGTAATGGATTAATATATATTGTTGTATTTCCAGAGTTAGAACCACATTTATTAGTAGCTGAGATTTGAAGATTACATTGACCATTTGTTTGATTCCAAGCGATTGTCATTTGATTATTGGTAGTATCAAGCATACTGCCACAATTTGGATCATTCCAACTATAATATGTATTAGGTGTGAACTGGACAAAGTAACCAATGGTGTCGCCAAAGCATACTGGTGCATTTGGGACAATATTAATATTTGGAATATTAATAAGTTTTATTGATTTTGCTGGGGATACTGCACCAACACAACCATAATTAGTTTCTTGAACCGTATAGTTATATGTTCCAGCATTACCAGGGTAAATTAAAGATATTGAAGGAGCAGGATTATTACCACTTGATATAGGTGGCCAAATAACCCCATTTTCTCTCCAAAGATATGAACTACCTTGTTGAGTTGGAGATACATAAAATTGAACAATATCTCCTGAGCATATGAGTGAATCAGTAGCAAAAACAGTTAATGGGTTATCAGAGGGGTGTCCAATTGTTAATCTAATTAATGTCCCAAGATGATTTCCAGGTGTGTTTGATGAAGTTGCTATAATTCTCATATAATAATTTCCAGCTGGTATTCCTAATGCAATTAAATCTTGGAAATTTGGGATAACTACCCACATATTTGTATCAGTAGTAGCCAACATACTTCCTAATCCTCCTATATTTACTCTTGTAAAGTTCATAGCGTCAAGAAGTTCCACCTGAAATTGATTTGCAAATCCAATTAAACCAGGATTGTAAATAACGCTACATGGTGGTACATTTATATCAATTGGAATTAAAGCGCTATCTCCATCAGAAGCTGTTACACAGAATTGAAGATCCTGTCTATTATTGGTTTCTATATCACAATGCTTTATACATAATGGACCCCATGTAGAGGTATCAGTAGCTATAGGATTAGATGAGCTAATTTTAATGTAGTAGTTACAACCATCAGGAACATCAGGTATAAATCCACTAATATTACCAGGTAGATAAGGAGCAACTGTTGGGTCAAAGGTCAAGTTACTAGGTAATTGTCCAATTAGTGTAGGGTTAGCAAAACTTCCTGTTGAGTCGGATAGGTATGCTGTGAAAACATTTCCTGTATTATAAACCCCTGTTGCATAAAAAGGGATATCTATAACACTACCTACACATACATCTGCAGTATCCCTTGTTACGACTGGAGGCCCAAGAGGAGCTGTGATTATATTATTAGGGCAGAGAGCAACCTCAAAACATGCTGATTCAAATCCTGTTATCTGTGGAGAAGGAGAAACTCTATTTACTCTAATTTTATAACAAGTGCCTGGAGTTGTGAAAATAGGAATTTGAATAAATACATATGCAGAAGTATTAGGATAAAAAAGATTGTGTGTCCACATTGCAGTTGGATTGGTAAAGTTACCATTTACATCAGAGAGTGAGATAAGATATTGTCCTCCACAAAGGGTATCTGATATTTCATATCTAAAAGTTAGATTATTTCCTGGACATATTGTTGTGTGAGAGAGGTAAGTAACATTAACATCAATTGGATTTGTAGTCTGATTAGAGTTTCCAATTAAGAAGATGTCATCAACACCAAAAGCAATAGAGTTTGAAGAATTCGAATTTGCATTTACCCATCTAAAACCAAAACGTAATTCATATACATTATTAAAAGCAGGATTCATAATCCTTTCATTCTTCCATAATGTTTGGTTCTTATACTGACTGCCACAAGAAATCCAACTACCACCATCTATAGAATACAATACTTCAGCATAATCAGTATTGGATCCTTCACATAGATAGAAGAATGAGAATTCAATACTGTCATATCCTAATGTGCAAAAACTTTCTTCTAGTATATAAAAGTGGTCAGAAGAACTTTGTGGATCATAATTAGCATTTGCTACATTAGTAATTTGAGTTGTATCTGCAACATGTAAATAGTTGCCATTAGGATTTCCAATTGTACCTGATATAGTGTTTGTTTGACTAGTAGTATTTGGGTATATTCCATTACCGTTATATTCATTATTAATTATCCATTTATTAATTCCACTTGGAAGACCAAATGAGGAGTCTTCAATAAATGGATTGTTTCCTGATTCAAAATCTTCATTAAAGATAAGTATGCTATTTTGAGTAAAAGCATATTCAGGAATTAACAAAAAAATAAATATTGTATATTTAATAAATATAGAAAACAACTTTTTCATCTGACAAATTTACTAATTTATAAATAAAATGATAACCCTTTAATTGCTAGATGATTTTCTGTAAGATACTAATAGCCGATTTTGCAATAATGGTTCCAGGGCCAAAAATTTCACTAACACCAACTTTCGTAAGATATTTATAATCTTTCTTTGGGATTACTCCTCCAGCAATTACTAATATATTGCTTCTTCCCATTTTGTTTAGATGCTTTATCACTTCAGGCACAAGAGTCTTATGTCCAGCTGCTAATGATGATATCCCTAGAATATGCACATCATTCTCAACTGCCTGTCTAGCTATTTCTTCTGGAGTTTGAAATAAAGGGCTTATATCTACATCAAATCCTAAATCAGCAAAAGAAGTAGCTACAACCTTAGCGCCTCGATCATGACCATCTTGTCCCATTTTTGCCACCATAATTCTTGGTCTTCTCCCTTTATTTTTAGCAAAGATGTTTGCTAAATTTATAGCTTCTTTAAAATATTTGTTATTATTTATCTCCATTTTATATACTCCAGATATTAGCTGGTTTTTTGCCTGGTATCTTCCAAATGATTTTTCTATAGCATCAGATATTTCTCCAAGCGTTGCTCTATTTCTTGCAGCAATCACTGCCAAACTTAATAAATTTTCTGATTTTTTACTGCATGCTTTAGTTATAGCATTTAATGAATCTATAACTGCCAATGAGTTTCTATCATTTTTAAGCTTATTTATTCGAGCTATTTGCGCTTCTCTTACTGCATTATTATTTATTTCTAAAGTTTCAATCTCTTTATTGTTACTATCAGATTTAAATGAATTAACACCTACAATAATATCTTTTCCTGTGTCTATTCTTGCTTGTTTTTTTGCAGCTGATTGTTCTATTTTTAATTTAGGAAGACCACTTTCAATAGCTTTAGTCATACCTCCAAGGTTTTCAATCTCCTCAATATGTTGCCAAGCCTTTTTTGCAATTTCATTTGTTAGATATTCAACGTAATATGAACCTCCCCAAGGGTCAACTGTCTTGCATAGTCCTATATTATTTTGTAAGTATATTTGTGTTTCTCTTGCAATTTTTGCTGAAAAATCTGAAGGTAAGGCTATTGCTTCATCAAGTGAGTTGGTATGTAAGCTTTGTGTTCCTCCCATAACTGCTGCCATTGCTTCAATTGTTGTTCTTGTTATATTATTAAATGGATTCTGTTCAGTGAGACTCCATCCAGATGTTTGGCAATGAGCTCTAAGAGCCATAGATTTTGGATTTTTAGGTTTAAACCTTTCTATAATCTTTGCCCATAGCATTCTACCTGCTCTCAATTTAGCTATCTCCATAAAATGATTCATCCCGATACCCCAAAAGAATGAAATGCGCGGTGCAAAGTCATCTATTTTTAGTCCTGATTTAATACCAGTTCTTACATATTCTAACCCATCTGCAAGTGTATATGCTAATTCTATATCTGCAGTAGCACCAGCCTCTTGCATATGATATCCAGATACTGAAATGCTATTAAACTTAGGCATGTATTCTGCTGTATATTTAAAGATATCAGCAATAATCCTCATTGAATGTTCTGGCGGATATATATAAGTATTCCTTACCATAAATTCTTTTAAGATATCATTTTGTATTGTTCCTGTTAGTTTATTCAGTTCAACTCCTTGCTCTTCTGCTACAACTATATAGAATGCTAAAATTGGTAGAACGGCACCATTCATAGTCATAGATACTGACATTTTATCTAGAGGTATATTATCAAAAAGAATTTTCATGTCTAGTACAGAGTCGATTGCAACTCCTGCCATACCTACATCTCCTACAACTCTTGGGTTGTCAGAATCGTAACCTCTATGGGTAACTAAATCAAATGCTACTGATAACCCTTTTTGCCCTCCTTTTAGATTTTTTTTGTAAAAGGCATTGGATTCTTCTGCAGTTGAGAAACCAGCATATTGTCGTATAGTCCAAGGTCTGGTGACATACATTGTAGAGTAAGGGCCTCTTAAAAATGGTGGAATTCCAGCACCAAAATTATTTATTTTATTTTCATTTTTATTAAAAATATTTGGCACTTCAATATTTTCAGCTGATTTCCATTTAGATGAATTTTTAATATTGTGTTTTTTTTGTGTAACATTAAATTTTTCTAATATATTTCTTGTAAGATTTTCTATATAATAAGAGCCAGCAGAAGGATCTTCAACTTTATCTAAAAAGCTTTCATGTTTTAGTATATGATGTTGATTGAGATATAATCTCTGTAAAAAATCATCTGATTTTTTTTCGTGATTAGGGATTAATATGTTATCAGCACCTCCAAAGATTGCTGACATTAGTGAGGTAGTACTTGCAATAAGATTATTATACTTCTTATCTAATAGCCAATTGCTTGTGTCAATCTCTGCAAAGATATAAGGTTCATGGCCAGTTCTATCTTTATGAATTATTCTGAATGCTCTTAATTTTGCTATCTCCCCAAAATAGTCCTCTGATATGTAAAAATGATATTGTAACTTTTCAGTTAAATCTTTTGCTTTAGTTAAGCTATCCTCTATCTGTTCTAAAGATGTCTTTCCATTTGCGTATATAGTTGAGCAATATGTTGGAATAGGGTGCTTTACTATTCCATGAAATCCTCCATAAACTTTTTTATTATTAGAGAATTTAATCCAATCCTCTATAAATTCTTTTTTATAATCCTTAAAATCAATTCTTATATTTTCTACTGCAATATCTTTTAAAAGTACCTCTAAATTATTTGGATTCTTAAAGCATATTGCACTTGCTTCATTTTTAAGAGCTTCTAGCGCTTTATAATTAGCTAATTTAGGATCTTTTTCATCAATAAGTTGGCAATTGTTCCATTTCTGAATTTTGCTTATAGGTTGATTTTGTATTGTATTTTCTGAATGGTAAAATGGTAAAGTACCATATTCTGCTATTAATAAATTATAGTCTTTGTCGCTTAAATCTGATTGAATTTTATTAATCCAATCAATATTATCTTGTATAGAAAACTTGTTAAATAGTTTGCTCATATTATTTCTTCTCCCTTACAATAAATATATCTTCATTATCTTTCTTCATAAGAAACCTTTCTCTAGCAAATCTCTCTTGAGCTTCAGGATTATTATTTAAATTAAAAATTTTAGTACTATCCTTCTCAATCTCACTTTTATAAAATTCTTGCTGTTCTTTTAATTGATTAAATTCTTTTTTCATTTTAATCTGTGTCATTATATCAAAGGTGTCAATAAAGAATACCCATATTAAAAATATAATAAATGTTATAAAATATTTATTAAGAAAAGGAGCAGGTAAATTATAGAATAAGTTCTTTATTTTTTCCACAGATTCAAAATTAAATAAAAAACCCAATCATCTTAACAACTATTCTTTTTATTTCGTTCCTAAGAAAGGATATTTGTAATCTTTAGCTGGCACAAAAGTTTCTTTAATAGTTCTTGGAGAAACCCATCTTAGAAGATTAAGTATTGATCCAGCCTTGTCATTTGTACCTGATCCTCTTGCTCCACCAAATGGTTGTTGACCTACTACAGCTCCTGTTGGTTTGTCATTAATATAAAAGTTCCCAGCAGAATTTTCTAGTATTTTTGTAGCATATTCAGCCGCATATCTATCTACAGATAGTATAGCTCCAGTGAGTGCGTATTCTGATGTATTATCAACTAACTCTAATGTTTCTTCCCATTTTTCTGCATTATATACGAAAATAGTAATTACTGGTCCAAATATTTCTTCAACCATAGTTTTGAAGTTAGGATTATTTGTTACAATTATTGTTGGTTCAATATAATAACCAACTGATTTATCATAACCACCACCAGCAATTATTTCGGCATCATTTGCTTTATTTACATAATCAATAAATGAAGTGATATTATCAAAAGCCTTCTCTGATATAACAGCATTTATGAAATTTTTTGGATCTTCAGGAGACCCCATCTTAAGATCTTTAACATCATCTAATAATTTAGCTTTTACATCATCCCATATGTTTGATGGTATATATGCCCTTGATGCTGCAGAACATTTTTGTCCTTGGTATTCAAAAGCTCCCCTTGTAATTGCTGTTGCAACCTCATCAGCGATTGCAGATTTATGAGCAATAATAAAATCTTTACCACCTGTTTCTCCAACTATCCTAGGGTAAGATTTATATTTATCAATATTATTGCCTATACCTTTCCAAAGAGTACGAAAGACTTCAGTGCTTCCAGTAAAATGTAAACCTGCAAAATCCTTATCTTCAAATATTATTTTAGCAATATCTTTCCCACTTACAGTTACCATATTGATAACACCATTTGGTAATCCCGCTGCCTGGAATAGTTCCATTATTACCTGTGCAGAATAGATCTGTGTTTCAGCTGGTTTCCATATAATTACATTCCCTAACATTGCTGGAGCAGCACAAAGATTCGCGCATATAGATGTAAAGTTAAATGGGGTAAGGGCAAATATAAAACCTTCAAGTGGTCTGTGTTCTAGTCGATTCCACATACCAGGTTGAGATTCTGGTTGTTCTTTGTAAAGTTGACTCATATATTGAACATTAAATCTAAAAAAGTCAATTAATTCACAAGCTGCATCTATTTCAGCTTGCATTACATTTTTACTTTGAGCAAGCATTGTAGCAGCATTTAATCTATTTCTAAAAGGACCAGCTAATAAGTCAGCAGCTTTTAAGAAAATAGAAGCCCTGTGTTCCCAACTCATATTTGCCCATTTCTTACGAGCATGCATAGCAGCATCAATTGCAGACCGAACTTCCAATTCCCCTCCATAATTAGAAGTTCCTATTATATGATTATGTTCATGTGGTGGAGACAAATTTCTCTTGTTATTTGTAAAGACTTGTTTATCGCCGATATACATTGGTATATCTATCTTTGAGCTATACATTCTTTTATATTCATCAATGAGCTCAATACATTCAAAACTTCCTGGTTTATAAGTTCTTACAGGTTCATTTACCGCTTTGGGTACATTATAAAATCCGTTTGACATTAATTTCTATTTTTTAATTTACAAATTTATAAAAAGAGGTTAGTTAGAAAAGCTCTTTTGATGAAGTTTTTATAAATCCAACAAAACTATCATATCTATCACCAATGGATCTATGATAAACGTAGATAAAATAATCGTTTCTTGTTTGATAATGAGTTCCTTCAATAAAACTTACATCAATTCTTTTTGTGGTAGTATCATTTAATACATAGTGATAGTTATAATAACCTTGTTTTAATAATACAGAACCTTCATATTGTTTCTTACTAAAATTATAATTTAACTTATAATTTTTATTTATTTTCCAATCAGATAATTCGCCGAAAATATAAAGATCGCCATAACTCACATAATCCATAGGAATGGTAAAATTAACATTAGTATAATCTGCTTCAATACTTGATTTCCATCCTTCTTGCGACTTTATAAGGTATTTACCATTAATATCAGGTTCTATAGAGTATAGATTAAATGACTTCTTTATATCATGGAATAGATAGACATTATTACTAATACTATCGAGCTCGATTTTTCTAATTCTATCAGATTGATAGCGTAAACTTGTGATATCAAAATGACGAAATTCATTATTCCCCCAGAATTTATTTTCATTATAATCATAAATAAGTTCATTATTTTTTACAAATAATGGAGTAATATTAGTTATTGCATTATCATCCCTATTATTTTGTTTTATATGAATCTTGATATCAGAGAATGGATTTGCTACATTAAGAGTTGGGTGTTGTATTAATAGCTCTATTTCATGTTTAGAGTTTCTGTATTCTGGATGAGTTGATCTTTTTACATTTGCTTTAATATTTAATTTAGTTTCTAACACCATGAAGCGTCTATATGCTATAGTTTCTCCTCCTTTTTCATAAATCTTAAAAATATAGTTACCTGAGATTAATGGTTTGAAGTCTACAGTTGGGAATTCAAATTGATAATGTGTGTATTTTTGGATAGTATTAAATGAAAATTCATAATTAGTAATTGGTTCTTCTCCAAATCCAAATAAATATTCTGTAAGCATTAGATCACTTCTTGTCCAATCTGCATTACAATGAATAATAGTAAAATAATAGTCTTTTATATTAGCTTGTAAGTCGTCAAAACTTACTTGAAGTTTTTCATTACTATTAAGATTAATAATAGGTAAAGACAACTCATCTTCAATTTTATGACAAAGGATCGTTTTTATATTTTTTTTTAAACTTTCATTATAATAAATTAGGTTTTCTTTATTGTTAACTGCTTGTTGGTTTAATGTATTGTCAGTATCTATATTTTTTTTGGAGATTTCTTTTTTACTAGAACAGGTATTAAATAAAATACATATTAAAAAGGGTATTAAAATAAAGTTATAAGTTCTCAAGATAATTAATTTTAAAAAATTATAAATGTTTTGTGCAAATTTATACTTTTGCAGCCGATAAAGCTAATTTATTTTTTTAATGTCCCAAGAAATAAGATTAAGTAAGGGTTTGAATATTCATTTAATGGGTGATGCAGATAAAGTCTATGCAACCATAAAGCCAGGTGAATTGTATGTTTTGAAACCTACAGATTTCCACAGTCTAGTACCTAAACTGTGTGTACAAGTTGGATCCAAAGTTAAAGCTGGATCACCACTTTTTTTTGATAAATATAAAGAAAATATAAATTTCTGCTCACCAGTTAGTGGTGAAGTAGTTGAGATTGTCAGAGGAGAAAAGAGAAAAATACTAGAAATAATAATTAAGTCTGATTTGGATATTTCTTATGAAGAATTTCCAACATCAATTTCAGAGAATATATCAAGAGAAGAAATAATTGAAAGAATGTTAAAGTCTGGGGTCTGGCCATTTATAAGACAGAAACCATATGATATAATTGCAGATCCATTTGATAGACCAAAAGCGATTTTTATTTCTGCTTTTAATTCTGCACCGCTTGCAATTGATAATGATTTTGCTCTTTATGGTATGGAAGATTTATTTCAGAAGGGTTTAGATCTTATTGTTAAATTAACTAATGGAAAAACTCATCTGAATATTGATGGAAACACTAACTCCTCAAGAGTTTTCACTGAAGCAAGAGGAGTGGAGTTAAATACTATAACAGGTCCACATCCTGCTGGCAATGTGGGTGTACAAATACATCATATTGACCCTATAAATAAGGGAGATGTTATTTGGTACCTAAATCCTCAAGATGTAATTGTAATTGCTCGCCTATTTCATGAAGGAAAATATGATGTTTCACGTATAGTTGCACTTTGTGGCTCTCAGGTCGAGAAACCAAAATATTATAGAGTTTTAGCTGGTGCACAAGTAAGCGGTTTGCTCAATAATAATATAAAAAAAGGAATTAATAGAGTAATATCTGGTGATGTTTTAACAGGTACTAAAATAACAGAAGATGGTTACCTTGGATTTTATGATACTAACATAACAGTTATTCCTGAAGGTGATAAATCAGAATTTATTGGCTGGCTATTACCTGGATTAGACAAATTTTCACTATCAAGAACTTTCTTTTCATGGCTTACGCCTTCAAGAAAATTTAATTTAAACACAAATATGCATGGTGAAGAAAGAGCTTATGTTATAACTGGCACATATGAGAAAGTTTTTCCAATGAATATATATCCGATGCAATTGATAAAGGCTATAATGATGGAAGACATAGAGATGATGGAGAATTTAGGTATTTATGAAGTTTCTCCTGAAGATTTTGCACTCTGTGAATTTGTGTGCACATCAAAAATAGAGGTGCAAAATATAATTAGAGAGGGGCTTGATTTATTAAGGAAAGAAAATAGTTAGTATGAAGATTTTTAGAAATATATTAGATACAATAAAGCCTCAATTTGAAAAAGGAGGAAAGCTTGAAAAGTTATATCCTGCGTATGATGCTTTTGAAACATTTCTATTTGTTCCTGATCATACTACTCATAAAGGCTCTCATATTAGGGATGCAATAGATCTAAAAAGAACTATGTTTATGGTTATTATTGCTTTGTTACCATGTTTAGTTTTTGGTATGTGGAATATAGGGTATCAATATTCAATAGCTATTGGTTCCGAGATGACATATTTTGAGCAGTTTAATTATGGATTTTGGAAATTTCTCCCACTTATTCTTGTTTCATATGTTGTTGGCCTTACAGTTGAGTTTGCATTTGCTGTTTTTAGGGGTCATCAGGTTAATGAAGGATATCTAGTAACAGGCATGCTTATTCCTTTAACTATGCCAATAGATGTTCCATTGTGGATGCTTACGATTTCTGTAATTTTCGCTGTGGTAATTGGTAAAGAGGTTTTTGGTGGAACAGGCATGAATATTTTGAACCCAGCACTTACTGCAAGAGCATTTCTTTTCTTTGCATACCCAACTTATATGTCTGGAGATAAGGTATGGGTTTCAGATGCTCTTGTTGATGGTCATTCAGGAGCTACTATATTAGGTAATTTAGCATCATCAGATAATTGGCAAAGTTTATTCTGGAATCCGTTTGATATGTTTATTGGTATAGTCCCTGGATCTGTTGGTGAGACTTCTATGATAGCAATTATTATCGGAGCAATTATTCTTTTATTAACAGGAGTTGGTAGTTGGAGAATAATACTATCTACTTTCGTTGGCGGATATTTGATGGCTTTTATTTTTAATATGTGGGGTTTTAATGAGTTAATGAATACACCTGCGCATATACATCTAATTATTGGAAGTTTTGCTTTTGGAGCAGTTTTTATGGCAACTGACCCAGTGACAGCCGCTCAAACAAATACAGGAAAATATATATATGGATTCTTGATTGGAGTTTTTGCGATTCTAATCCGAGTTTTTAATCCAGCTTATCCTGAAGGAATGATGTTAGCAATTTTATTAATGAATGTTTTTGCTCCTTTAATTGATCATTATGTAATTAATAGTAATATTAAGAAGAGAGTTAAAAGAGTTAGAAATTAATATAATGGATGTAAATAAAAATACATATACTTTTGGTTTTGCTATAATAATGGTTATAATAGTAGCAGCACTTTTATCAGTTACAGCTCAAAAATTAGCACCATATCAGGATAGAAATATAGAATTAGAAAAAAAACAAAATATCTTAAGCTCAGTAGGAGTTAATGTAATTAGGGATCAATCAGAAGAAAAGTTTTCTGATTATATAAAGGAATCTTTAGTTCTTAATTATAAAGGTGAAGAAATAGAAGGTGAGGCATTCTCTATTGACCTTGCAAAAGAATTAAAAAAGGAAATTAAGGATCAATCTATGCCACTTTATATTTCAAATATTGATGGAATAAGGAGTTACATCATTCCATTAAGAGGTAAGGGTTTATGGGGTCCAATATGGGGGTATATTGCTATTAAAGATGATCTTAATACAGTCTATGGGGCTGTTTTTGATCATAAAGCAGAGACACCTGGTCTTGGTGCAGAGATTAATAGACCATTCTTTCAAGATCCATTTGTAGGTAAAACTATTTTTGAAGAAGGAGTTTTTACCTCTATTCTTGTTATCAAAGGTGGAGCAGATGAAGGTGATAATCATGCAGTTGATGGTATATCTGGAGGTACAATAACTTCTGATGGAGTTTCAGATATGCTTAAGGAAAGGTTAGAGAGATATTTACCATATTTTGACAGAATTCGTCCAGAGATTGAAGTAGATTCAATAATGTCACAGATGGATACTGTAATATTAGAAAATGAAATAATATTAAATTAGATTATGAGTAAACAATTATTACTATCTAAGAAAAATAGAAAATTATTAACAGATCCATTGGATGACAATAATCCTGTTACGGTACAAGTATTAGGTATTTGTTCTGCTTTGGCAATAACTGTTCAATTAAAACCTGCTGTTGTAATGGGAGCTTCAGTTTTAGTTGTGCTTTCTGTTGCTAATGTTGTTGTTTCATTATTACGTAATTTAATTCCTTCAAGGATAAGAATTATTGTTCAATTAGTTGTTATTGCAACTTTGGTAATTCTTGTGGATCAGTTTCTTAAAGCTTTTGTTTATGACGTAAGTAAGGAACTTTCTGTATTTGTCGGTCTTATTATTACAAACTGTATTATTATGGGAAGGCTTGAAGCTTTTGCTTTAGGCAATACTCCTGGAAAAGCATTCCTTGATGGTTTAGGTAATGCTTTTGGTTATGGTATGATTTTAATTATTGTTGCATTTTTTAGAGAATTATTAGGTTCTGGAACTTTATATGGGTATCAAGTTATCCCATTAGATTGGTATATTGAAAATGGAGGTTTTTATGCAAATAATGGTATGATGATACTTCCGCCAATGGCACTTGTTACAGTGGGTATTTTAATTTGGCTACAAAGAATGAGGAATAGAAAGTTAATTGAATCAAATTAGATTATGGAAGAGTTATTAAATATATTTATTAAGGCTATATTCATAGAGAATATGGTTTTTGCCTATTTCCTTGGAATGTGCTCATATCTTGCAATATCTAAAACAGTTGAAACATCAGTAGGAATGGGAGGTGCAGTTGTTTTTGTTTTAGGAATAACGGTTCCTATAAATTTTCTTTTAGAAACTGAAGTTTTACAAGAGGGAGCATTAACTTGGATAGACGAAAGTTTTAAAGATGTAGATTTGCTTTTTCTATCTTTTATAATGTTTATTGCAGTAATTGCATCTATGGTTCAATTAGTAGAAATGATTATTGAAAAATTTTCTCCTGCACTATATGGTTCTCTTGGTCTATTTCTTCCACTTATAGCTGTTAATTGTGCAATTCTTGGATCTTCATTATTTATGCAAGAGCGAGCTTATGCAAATATAACTGAAGCTACTGTTTTTGGTCTAGGTTCTGGTTTTGGTTTCTTTCTAGCTATTGTGGGTTTGGCTGCAATACGTGAAAAGATAAGATATTCAAATGTGCCTGCGCCATTAAGAGGGCTTGGTATTACATATATTATTACTGGTCTAATGGGTATCGCATTTATGAGTTTTATGGGAATAGAGTTATAAAATATATAATTAATGATTTTACTTAATACAACAATAACAATAATAACTAGTGTAATCGTTTTTCTAATTGTTATAATGGTTTTAGTTAGTGTTTTGCTTTTTACAAAATCAAGACTTTCTCCATCTGGGAAAATTAAGTTAATTATAAATGGTGAGAAAGAATTAGAAGTTGATGGGGGAAACACAATACTTACAACATTAAGTGATGCTGGTATTTTTCTACCATCAGCTTGTGGTGGTGGTGGTACTTGCATTCAATGTACTTGCCAGGTTCATAAGGGTGGCGGGGGTATACTACCTACAGAGAAGCCTCATTTTTCAAGAAAACAGATTGCAGATAATTATAGATTAGGCTGTCAAGTTAAAGTTAAGGAAGATATGGAGATTGAGATTCCAGAAGAAGTATTTGGAGTTAAAGAGTGGGAGGCAACAGTTGTTTCTAATTTCAATGTAGCTACATATATTAAAGAATTTATTGTTGAAATTCCTGAAGACATGAACTATGAAGCTGGTGGTTATATACAAATTAAAATCCCAGAAGGTGAAGTTAAATTTTCTGATATGAATATAAAGGCACATCCTACAGATCATCCAGGTGAACCTGATAAGTTTGAAGAAGATTGGTCTGAAGGGAAATTTTCTATTAGAGATTTAGTAATGAATAATGAGGAGGAGGTTATAAGAGCTTATTCAATGGCATCTTATCCTGCAGAAGGAAAGAAGATTATGTTGAATGTTAGAGTTGCAGCACCTCCTTGGGATAGGAAAAATGATAAATGGATGGATGTTAATCCCGGTATAGCATCTTCTTACATTTTTGGGTTAAAAGAAGGTGATAAAGTGACTATATCAGGTCCATACGGAGAATTCTTTATTAATGAGAGTGATTCAGAGATGTTATATATTGGAGGAGGTGCTGGTATGGCTCCTATGAGATCCCATCTTTATGAATTATTTAAGACATTAGAAACTGGTAGGAAAGTAACATATTTCTATGGTGGTAGGTCTCGGGCGGAGCTTTTCTATATTCATTATTTTAGAGATTTAGAGAAAGATTTTCCAAATTTCAGATTCCATTTGGTGCTATCTGATGCCAAACCAGAGGATAAATGGATTGAGAAAAAAGATTTGAATGATCCTAATGGAGATGGTTTTGTAGGTTTTGTTCATAATATTGTAATTGAAAAGTTTCTAGAGAATCATGATACACCTGAAGATTTAGAGTTATACTTTTGTGGACCACCACTAATGAATCAGGCAGTAATTAAAATGGCAGAGGATTGGGGTATACCAGATGAGAATGTTAGGTTTGATGATTTTGGAGGATAAAAAAAGGGCAAGCTACTTATATCGCACCGCTACGACCTAATACCCTTGCTACCTTCCGGTCCTGGGGGAGTTCATAGGGAGCTGGTCGCATAAGACTTGCCCTTAAGCGCACAAAAATAATATTATTCTTAAATAAGATATGATGAATTCTGTAAATCTATTTTGTTTATCTTTGCTTGAGTTAAATAAATAAATATATTGACAATGGATTTAAGAAGATTTGCAATGAATTACGGTGCATTTTTAGGGTTGTGTTTAGTTGCATCAGCAACTCTTATGTGGGCTTTTGGATTAGATAAGAACGGCTCAATTATTCCATCAGTTTTAAATAATGGATTAATAATTGCAGGGATTATGTACTCGATAATACAGTATCGTGACATAGAGAATAATGGTTATATTTCATATAGTAATTCTTTAAAATTAGGAACTTCAGTTGCTTTTTTTTCATCACTTATACTTTCTTTTTATACTTTTATTTTTATTAATTATATTGAACCTGATACATTGAATAATATATTAGTACAAACTGAACAAGCTATTCTAGAGTCAGATCCTGATATATCTGATGAAGAGTTAGATTTAGCCTTAGAAATGACAAGTAAGTTTGTTCAACCACACTGGATGTTAATTTTAGGTGTTTTAGGAGGAACTTTTATGGGTTTTGTTTATTCATTAATAATTTCTATTTTCACTAAAAAAGAAAGATCGTTTGAATTTGAGGAAGAAATTGATATGCAAGAAGATATGACTAATGTAAAAATTGATAAAGAACAATCTGAAGAGTTGAAAGATTCTATGAAATCAGAAGAAAATGAAAGTAAAAATGAATCTTAGTGTAGTTATTCCATTATTTAATGAGGAGGAGTCGTTACCCGAATTATGTGCTCTAATTAAAACGGTAATGGAGGAGAATAATTTTTTATATGAAGTTATTCTAGTTGATGATGGAAGTAAGGACAAATCTTGGGATGTAATCGAGGATATTATTTCTTTAAATAAATGTATTAAAGGGATTAAGTTCAGAAGAAATTATGGAAAATCAGCGGCCTTACATATTGGTTTTTCTAAGGCAAAAGGAGATGTAGTTATCACTATGGATGCTGATTTACAGGATAATCCTAATGAGATTCCTGAACTTTATAGTTTGATAGCTGATAAAGACTATGATTTAGTGTCTGGCTGGAAAAAGAAAAGGTATGATCCTATTTCTAAAACTATACCTACTAAACTTTTTAATTGGGCTGCAAGAAAAGCTTCAGGTATTCATCTTCATGATTTTAATTGTGGTTTAAAAGCGTATAAGAATGCAGTTGTTAAATGTATTGAGGTTAGAGGTGAGATGCATCGATATATTCCCGTAATTGCAAAATGGGCTGGTTTTTCTAATATTTCTGAAAAGGTTGTTGAACATCAAGCAAGAAGATATGGAGTTACTAAATTTGGTATTGAGCGTTTTATTAATGGTTTTTTAGATTTGATGACTATTACATTTGTTAGTCGTTTTGGTAAGAAGCCAATGCATTTCTTCGGAGTATTTGGAACTCTTATGTTTTTACTTGGTTTTGCTCTTTTTAGTTATATTGGAGGTGAGAAGTTATATGCAATGTTTTCTGGAATTAGATCAAAGAATATTGCTGATATGTCAGGCTTCTATATCGCATTAACTTCTATGATTATTGGTGCTCAACTGTTCCTAGCAGGTTTTATTGCTGAGATGATCTCAAGAAATTCGTCTGACAGGAATAATTATGAGATAGAAAAAGAAGTTTAATTTGGAAAGAAAGAAAGTTATTATTATTGGACCTGCATTTCCATTTAGGGGTGGTATTTCTAATTTTAATAATGCATTAGGTAAGGCGTTTTATGATAAATCCTATGATATAACACTGTATTCATTTTCATTACAATATCCTTCTTTTTTGTTTCCAGGGACCACTCAATATGAAACAGGAGATCCTCCAAAACATTTAAAGATTAAAACTATTATTAATTCAATTAATCCGTTCAATTGGTTAAGAGTTTCACGTTTAATTAATAATGAAAATCCTGAATTAGTGATTATTAGATATTGGCTACCATTTATGGCACCATGTTTAGGAACAATTTCATATTTTCTTAATAAGAAAATAAAAATATTAGCAATAACAGATAATATAATTCCACATGAGAAACGTTTAGGAGATAATTTACTAACAAAATATTTTGTATCAAGCTGTGACGCCTTCTTATCACTATCAGCTTCAGTACTAGATGATTTGAATAAATTTACTAATTCAACTTTTAAAAAATTTATTCCTCATCCAATTTATGATGTTTTTGGTGATAAAATATCAAAGAAGGAAGCTTTACTACGTTTAAAATTAGATCCTGAAGACAAACATCTATTATTCTTTGGTTTTGTAAGAAAGTATAAAGGTTTAGATTTAATGTTAAGAGCAATGGCTGATAAACGGATAAAGGAAATAGGTGTAAAATTGATTATTGCTGGTGAATTTTATGAAAATAAAAATGAATATCTTGATTTAATTGATGAATTAAATATATCAGATCAAATTATTATGAGGAGTGACTTTATTCCATCAGATGAGGTTAAGAATTATTTTTGTGCTTCGGATATGGTTACACAAACCTATAGAACAGCAACTCAAAGCGGAGTTACTCAAATAGCATATTCTTTTGAAAGACCTATGCTTGTTACAGATGTTGGTGGTTTAGCTGAAATTGTTCCTCACAATTTGGTAGGTTATGTTACATCACAGGAACCTAATGATATATCAGAATCAATTATTGATTTTTATAAAAATAATAGAGAATCTTATTTTGAGTCTAATGTTAAGAAAGAGAAGAAAAGATTTAGTTGGGATTCTTTCATATTAGGTATTGATGAATTAATGAGTTTAGTTAAGAAATAATCGTATCTTTTCTTTCTATATTTGCAGAAATAACTTATTATGAAGAATTTAATCTTTTTCTTGTTAATCCTTCCAATATTCTGTTATAGTCAAAAAATTAATCAATTAGATAACAATTTAAAACAGGGTTTATGGAAGAAAAATTTTAGTAATGGTAATACTAGATATGAGGGTACATTTAAGGATGGTGTTGAAGTTGGAATATTTAAGTTCTATTATAAATCAGGAGAATTAAAGGCAGTAAAGGAGTTCTTTCATAATGGAAATGCAGCCGCTACACATATTTATGATAAAAAAGGAGTTTTAAAAGCATCAGGTATCTATGTAAATAAGCAGAAAGATAGTACATGGAATTATTATAATGGAGATGAAGTTCTTATTTCATCTGAACAATATAAATCTGGTAAGCTTGATGGTTTTACTAGAACATACTATGATGATGGTACGCTTTATGAGATGAAGCATTGGAAAGATGGTAACGAAAATGGCGAATGGAAGCAATATTATAAATCTGGCAATTTAATCATGAGTACGACCTATGTGGATGGTAATCTTGATAAATCTTTTACTTATTATTATCCAGATGGTAAAATTAATTTTATAGGGAATTATAATAATAATTCCAGAGTTGGCGAATGGATATATTATAAAGAGACTGGTGTACAGGATACACTAATATATTATGATTAGTAAAGGTAGAGTTTTAATGGCAATGAGTGGTGGTATTGATAGTACTATGGCTGCACTATTGCTTCATCATCAAGGATATGAAGTAATTGGTATTACTATGAAAACATGGGATTATGCTAGTTCTGGTGGAGATAAGAAAGAAACTGGTTGTTGTAGTTTAGACTCTATAAATGATGCGAGAAAGTTAGCTGTAGATTGTGGTTTTCCTCACACTATTCTAGATATTCGTGAGGAATTTGATGATTTTATTATTGATAATTTTGTTAATGAATATATTGCGGGTCATACTCCTAACCCTTGTGTTTTATGTAATACACATATAAAATGGGAAGCTCTTTTAAAAAGAGCTGATATGCTTAAATGTGAGTATATAGCCACTGGTCATTATGCTCAAGTTCGCAAAGAGAATGAACGCTATATTATATCTAAAGGGATTGATGAAACAAAAGATCAATCTTATGTTCTATGGGGTGTTACACAGGATTGTTTAAAAAGGACAATTTTTCCTATGGGTAAATATCATAAAAGTGAGATCAGGAAGATGGCAATTGATGAAGGGTATAAGGAGCTAGCAGAAAAAAATGAAAGCTATGAAATTTGTTTTATTCCAGATAATGATTACAGAGGATTTTTGAAACGAAAGGTAATTGGTTTAGAAGATAAAGTTAAGGGTGGAGATTTTATAACTTTAGATGGTAAAATTATTGGGAAACATGATGGTTATCCTTTTTATACTATTGGACAGAGAAGAATTGGTGTTTCGTTAGGGCAGAGGCCAACATATGTTGTAGGAATAAACCCTGAAGATAACACAGTTGTAGTTGGTACAAAAGAGGATCTAAAAAAGCAGGAAATGTATATTAAAGATGTTAATTATATTAAATATAAGAAGCTTAATGATGGAATAGAATGTTTAGTTAAAATAAGATATAAGCATAAAGGTGAAATGGCGACAATCATAAATTATGATAATAACAAATTAAAAGTAATCTTTCATAATCAAGTTTCTGGTATTGCGCCAGGACAATCAGCAGCTATCTATCAAGGTAATGATCTAATCGCTGGCGGATTCATTATGAAGAAATAAAGATGAGATTTACTCTATTACTTTCTCTATTTTCCTGTACTTTATTTGCTCAACAGGATTCAATTACGTATAAATATTGGTTGCAATTTTCTGATAAAGATGATTCAGGATATTTTATAGATACTCCTGAAGATTTTCTATCTAAAAGAGCAATTGAGAGGAGAGAAAATCAAGATATTGCAATTAAAAAGAGTGATTTGCCAGTTAACGAAAATTATATTGATAGTATAAAGGAAATTGGTTTTAAAATTTTAGGAATATCTAGATGGCTTAATGGTGTGATTGTAAGTTCAAATGATTCAAATCTTTACAAGAATATAAATTGTGAATTTATAGATAGTATATTTTATTTTGGTAGTTGGTCAAGTTCAATTGAAAGCAGTAAGATAAACTTAAAGTTTGAGAATGATTTCACTGTTTCAGATTATGGAAATACTTATAATCAAATTAAGATGTTAAGTTTAGATTTTCTCCATAGTAAAGGGTTTACAGGTGATGGAATTATTATTGCTGTTCTAGATGCAGGTTTTAATAAAACAGATAAGTTAACTGTATTTGAAAATTTATTTAATGAAGAAAGAATCCTAGGCACCTTTGATTTTGTCCATAGAGACAATGACGTTTATTCAGAACATTCACATGGAACAATGGTTCTCTCTACTATAGCAGGTGAAGATATTGGAAATTTTATAGGGTCATCTCCTAATGCTTCTTTTTGGCTCTTTCGAACTGAAGACGTGGCTAGTGAGAATGTAATTGAGGAATATTATTGGCTTTTAGCTGCAGAGTATGCTGATAGTGCTGGTGTTGATATTATTAACTCATCATTAGGTTATACTACTTTTGATAATCCAAATCAAAGTCATACCTATAAAGATATGGATGGAAAAACTACTGTGGTTAGTATTGCAGCAAATATGGCTAGTAGGAAAGGGATGATAGTAGTTAATTCAGCTGGAAATTCTGGTAATAGTAATTGGCATTATATTGGCGCGCCTGCTGATGCAGACAGTATATTATCAGTTGGTGCAATTGATGAAAATATGAATTATGCATTTTTCTCATCGTATGGGCCTACTGTTGACGGAAGAGTTAAACCTAATATAGTTGCTCAAGGTAAAAATACTATAGTTGTCAATACAGATAACGTATTGCTACATGCTAATGGCACTTCATTTTCATCTCCATTAATTGCTGGTGCTGCTGCTAATCTATGGCAAGCACATCCAGATAGAACTAATATAGAGATAATTGATGCGATTATTTTAAGTAGTCATCTAAATACTAATCCTAATGACTCATTTGGTTATGGTATACCAAATTTCGCACTTTCTGATCTAATATTAAAGGATCCGATAGACAAGTTTACATCAGAGGTGTTTACTATTTCTCCTAATCCTATAAATTCCATGTCCCATCTCTATATATATTCCGCTGATAATGAAATGCTAAAAATTGAAATATATAATACAAATGGAAAAAGAATTAAAAATTATAGCATCCCTATTATACCTCGTTCTAATAATAGAATCAATATAGCTTTTCTAAAGAACATTTCATATGGTAGCTACTTTATGAAGGTTATTATTGGGCAACAAGAGTTTGTGCAAAAATTTATGATTATTGAATAATCTATTTAATTCTTATATTAAACATTTCTTTATTTCCAATATACCCTTTTAGATTATCTCCAACTTCTACTTTTCCAACTCCTTCTGGTGTGCCTGTATAAATAAGATCTCCAATTTTTAATGTATAGAATTTAGATACATATGACACAATCTTATCAAATGTAAACAACATTTCTTTACTATTACCTTTTTGTACTATTCTGCTGTTTCTTACTAGCTTGAAACAGATATTATTTAATTCTAAATCTGATTTATCAATAAAGTTCTCACTAATTTGAGCAGATCCATCAAACCCTTTTGCTTTTTCCCAAGGAAGGCCTTTCTCTTTACATTTATCTTGTATGTCTCTTGCCGTAAAGTCAATCCCTAAACCAATTTCAGTAAAATAGTTAGATGCAAATTTTTCTTGAATATTTTTTCCTGTCTTATTGATTTTTAATACAAGTTCTACCTCATAGTGTATATTATTAGAGAATTCAGGTATAAAAAATGGATGTCCCTTTGGTTGGATTGCTGTATCAGGTTTTAGAAAGAAGATGGGTTCAGATGAATTTTGATTACCTAGTTCCTTAATATGATTTGTATAATTTCTTCCTATGCAAATTATCTTCATGATTTAAATTTATTCTGTAGTTTCATCTTATTAGCAAAGTTATTCATAACATTTTTAGTGAATAATGGAAAATCAGCTTGATTTATCCATGAAAAATAACCGGGATTCTCATTCCATATTTTTTCTAAAGTTATACCTTTATATTTCCCGAAACTTAAAACTTCTTTTCCATCTTTATTATACCTAATAAATCCAGCAAGATCTACATATTTTTCTCCTAAACGAGAATAGTCAGATAGATAACTTACATTATTTTCTAGTTGCTCATATCTTTCTAGTTGAGATATAAGAATTTCATAGGTAGCTTTGGTGTCTGCTTCTGCTGAATGTGCATTTGCAAGATCTTTGTTACAATAAAACTTGTATGCAGCGATCAAAGTTCTTTGTTCCATTTTATGAAATATATTTTGAACATCTATTGCTTTCCTTTTATTCATATTAAAGTCAATACCAGCTCTAAGAAATTCTTCAGCTAGTAGAGGGATATCAAATTTATTTGAGTTATAGCCAGCTATATCACAGTTCTCAATGAGTGTATATAATTCTTCCGATACATCTTTAAATGTTGGTTCTTTTTCTACTTTACTATCAGATATTCCGTGGATTAGGGTAGTTTCTTGGGGTATAGGTATAGTAGGGTTTATTAACCATGTGTTTGTTATCTTATTACCAATAGGTAAGATCTTTAGAATTGATATCTCAACAATCCTGTCTTTTGCAATATCTAGACCAGTTGTTTCAAGATCTAGGAAAACTATAGGTTTTTTCAGTTTAAGATTCATTATGCTAAAGTAATAATAAAAGAAAATGATATTAGGATATTTACTAAATTTGTGATATAATATTATACTACTAATGAAATCTAAAAGGTTTATTAATAAATTACAATATCCTGGTGGAAAAGAAGCTTTAGAAATCTTTGTCAAAAATAATCTTCGTTATCCTAAAGATGCAATTCTAAATAAAATAGAAGGTAAGGTTTTTATTAAATACGAAGTAAATGATATAGGAGCGATACATTCTGTTACAGTTACATCTGGTATCGGTTATGGATGTGATAAAGAGGCAATACGGATTGTTAAATTACTTCAATATCCTAGTAAAATAAATAAAGGTGTTCGTACCAATACTAAACTTAAGATCTCTATTGACTTCCAATTACCTAGAGACAAGACATTAAGTATTAATTATATTTATAAGAAAAAAGATTGAATACATAAGATTTTTGAAATTTAACGGGCTTTATTTTTTTAAAAGATAAAACGATTGTAAATTTGTAAAAAAAAAA
>CESM01005315.1_pt1 | contig 53017 bp, 48 predicted proteins | sample 361421 | NCBI WGS metagenome assembly CESM01 (sample SAMEA2622219, study PRJEB7988) | marine metagenome | isolation source: saline water (ENVO:00002010), including | reverse complement strand
ATGATTGTAAAGTGCCAATTGAGAATGTAATCAAAGGTACTGGAAATGGATTCCCAATTGCGATGAATGCATTAGATAACTCTAGAATTGGGATTGCTGCACAGGCATTAGGAATTGCTCAAGGAGCATATGAGGCAGCACTAAATTACGCTCATGAGCGTCAAGCATTTGGTAAGCCAATAGCTCATCACCAAAGTATTGGAAATTATTTAGCAGATATGGCTACACAAACAGAAGCAGCACGAATGATGGTATACAAGGCTGCATGGTCTAAGCAGCGCCATTACGAAGAAGGAACCGCTCGGCACACCAAAGAAGCCAGTATGGCTAAGTTATTTGCTGGTGATACAGCAATGTGGGTTGCTGAGCGTGCAGTACAAGTTCTAGGTGGCTACGGATATACTACTGACTTCCCAGTTGAAAGATTCTTCAGAGATGCAAAGATAACTCAAATCTACGAGGGTACACAAGAAGTTCAGAGAATTGTCATAAATAGATCGATTCAGCCCTGAGTTAGTAACTGAGATCTAAGCGTGCCAAGTATACTTACGCTGGCCCTCTAAAGCACCATCGCCACCAACTTCGACCAACGCGAACTCGGCGCTTGGAGAAAGTACTGATTCCTTCTGAGAACCACGATGTAGTCTCTCGTAGACCTCCTTATCAAGTGGTGTTCGATTGTTGAGACGCTCAAACAATTTGAAACGACTTGAAACTTCTTTCCATTGAGGCTGAACTATTCCTTCGAAAACCTTGGCCTTAGCCCCACTACCATATCCACAAAGACCTACACTCTTACCTTGCATTTCTACACCATCATGGAAATCTGATTCCATTGTAGACATCAAAGCTAAGAAAATAGAACCTGTGTACTGATTCCCAATTAGGCTTGATGCCCGCTGAGTTTTTTCAATACGACTTTCTGAAAATGTCTTGAATGCATCCGTTTTTGAAATTAAGCGCCTATAGGTATCATTGGCCTTTTCAAATTCTTCAATCCCCTCAGGTGTATCTTCGAAATTTTCTGGAAAAGGCTCGGGGCCAATTTCATCGACAATGTCTTCCCACATTGGAAGATGGCGTCTATCATGGCGGAATACATCGGGAAACATTCTCTTACCTTGAAATGCATAGGGAAGATGTACGATTATTCGACTCCACTGTTCAGTTAGAATTTCATCGGATTCAGGATCATAACGACCACTTCGGATAGCTTTGCCTCGGAAATCGATAAATGCTGTTTTAACAGATTCGGAATAACATCTATTAGAAAATTGACCATCAAAAACAGGTGTGTCTTTGTGAATTTTAAGAGTATGTGATTCGAACATAATGTCGTCCTTTTTAGATGATTTAGGCAATATAGCAAGTATTTTTTCAACCAAGCCTTCTTTTTTGGGTTCGCCCGCTTCTTCGGCTAAGTCTAGTACATTCTCAACAACTGTCTTCATCTCAACTTCTCGACGTGGTTTGAAGAAATCATGCACAGGCATAGTAGATACCCCCCAGTTATCAGGGATCTCAATTAAACGTGGATTATGACGGATAAGAATGGCTCCACCGCCTGCTCCTTGAGTGTATTCTCCTGATGAACCAAGATCATACTTGGCATTATCTGCAAAAACGACTATTCCTATACGATCGTCTTCTTCCCCACCTCTAGCAACCCAATCTAGAGTGTTATGCATTGCATCAACGGCTCCAATACAAGCAAATGTAAGATCTACAACGTCACAATTCCTAAAACAATCTTTACCATAGGTATCATCATAACGTTGCTCTAACATATCCATAATGTATGTTGCAGTTGGTTTGGCGCCATCAAGAGCAGATTCAGTTCCAAGATATATCCGGCCTATTTTCCACGGATCTATATTATTTCTATCAATAAGTCTAGCACATGCATTGGCACCCATAGTGGCTGTATCTTCATGAGCATCGGGAATTGCCATGGCGGCAAGACCAAGCCCCTTGTTTAACTTACCAAAGTCGGCACCACGGAACTCAGCAAAATCCTTCATGTCAAAATATAATTTGGGAAAATAAATCGCAATATCGTCGATTCCGACCTTAGCCATACCGCCTTCCTCCTATGAATCGCCGCCGTGAGGGGGGGGTTATCATACCTATGGCTTAATTATGACATTATATGCAAAAGTGTAATCGCTTCACTGCGCGCCAGTAATCTGATTTACGTCATTAAGTAGATCGTTATTCTGCTCAAAATGAGTTACAAGTGGAGAAAGAACTTCAGATAGACCCCTGGCAACGGCCATCTTAGCATCAAATGGATGGATCTCACCATTACCAACAGCATCAATGAATGAATTAAGATCCGTCCAATCACTTGGATTACCAAATTCAGGTTTCGGTTCGACTCGTAGTATTCCTCTAGAGGGTAAAACGATATGTTGAGCGATTTCAAATACAGGTGAATTTTTGTTTCCAACCTCTAAAAATGCCTTCCTAAATTTCTTTTCGATCTTTTTTGGATTATCATGAAGGAAAATAGCATTGTTAGGATCTGATTTAGACATCTTGTGATCAAAAGAATCCATACGACCACCACCTTGACCTTTCAATCCAGAAAGCATCGGTGTATGTATACAAGTTGCCTTACTCCATCCATTACGATCAGCTACTTCTCTCATGTACATGTGTGCCTTCCTCTGATCCATTCCTCCAAATGCTATATCAATATCTAATTCAAATATATCAGCAGCCTGCATGGGTGGGTAAAAAAATGCTGAAAGATCATCATCTGAAGAGTCCTCTGAGCGACCCATGATACTGAATGTACGACGTGCACGATTCAGGCTCATACCTTTTGAGCATCTAAGAACTCTCTCCCAATATATACCGGAATTCATGACCTCACTGGCTTTCTTGAACCTAAGTTGCCCCGCTCCTTCTCCCTCCTCTGGAAAATCAAGAAGGACACGGAAAGTCTCCTTCATATAATCCGCAGTTAGAGTAATCTTATCCATATCTCTTCCAAATTTATCGTTTATCCAAGCATGCCAATCCGCTAGTAGGATGAGGACATTGACGCCCTCTGAAAGCATGTTTTTGATACAATCAGCAAGAATAACCCAACCAAGATGTGCTTTTCCACTTGGTTCAATGCCTACATAGGCCCTGATTACTTCATCGTTTCCATGACTTTTGCCACCCAAAAGAACATCCGCAACATGATCAATGCCGACCACTTCTTCTACATTTGAAAACATCCTCTGTACCTTTTCTCGAATTTCACTATCGAGAGAAGATAGGGTGTCGTCTGTAGTCATCAGTTCGCCTCAGGAGGTTAGTAGTTTGTTGAGTTTCTCCCCACGGCCCGCTGCTTTGGTATTATCATTTAATTCCAAAGCCGCTTCAATCTCTACAATCAATGCTTCAGCCTTAGAAGCGACATCAGGGCTTATTTCACTCATACTCATAAAATGTCGAGCAGAGGATACAGCTGATTTGGCCTTAGATGCTTTCTTTGCCCATTCCTTAGCCTTATCACCTCTTTGCTTTGAATTATATCCAGTAGCATCATCAAGGAATTGTGTCCACTTTTTACGAGCATCCATAGCCGACTTAACAGAATCAGGGTCATCAAAATTTGGAGGTACATTCGTAACATCAACAATCAGAGCACCTCCCTCATTATAGTGGCCCTCTATCGAAGTCATAATCCCATGAGATCCAGAAAATGAGTTGTTTCCAGTCTCTTTAACCACCTCGAAATAATGGCTAGCTAGAGCCACAAGTCCACCTTCAGAATCAAGGCTCTTAATGAGCCCACGCTTAACATCGAATCTCTCCATGAGCCGACGCGGAACGTTACTTCTCTTGAATCCTGCTCACAAGTATCGTCCTACTATAGCCATCCCACACGGCTAAACGAAAACCCATACTGCGGTCATCATGCACGGAGGTAATCGGGTACTAAGTATAATGATTGTTAGTATCCTATTGTTATCTCAAAATGTCTCAGGAGAATCTGCAGTCACATTAGGAGAAAAATTGAGTTTGTCAGATGAAGATCTAGGACTTGAAGGATTAGTTATTGATGGAAATAAGGAATCCGTCATTGTTTACGGCTCAAATGGATACCTCAGAGTTCTTAATGCGAGTAATCCTGTCAACCAAATTGAATTAATTTGGCCAGGAAGTCACACTCTTTTAGATGGTGACTTTCATCCAAGAAGCGAGACCGCCTTCATTGTAGGAGAAGGGGGTCTAATTCTAAGATATGCGAAACAAGATCATTCTATTGAAAGGGCTGCTGCAGAATCTTCATTTATGTTCTCAGAACTTACTGCTGTGGCGTGGAATACTGGTGGGTCATGGGCATACATTGGTTCAGAAGAGGGACATCTATGGAGAATGCGAGTGGCAGAAGATGGTGGCGCCGAAACACACGTATTAGCAGGTTCTGGAAATAGCAAAATAACCGATATTGATTGTCATATTTCTATTATGATGTGTGTGGTTGTATCTACAGTAGATGGTATTGGAATTATAGAGAGAGATCATACATTCACTTGGGTTGGAGGGACTGGGTATTCATGGACTGGAGTTGAATGCCCAGATGGTGCTACTAATATCTGTGTAGCAGTTGCAGATAATAAAATATTAGCAACTATAGAACTTGATTCAAACGATATTTCTAAATCAATCCCCGAGATCTCATCTCTATCCGGAGTAGATGCATATTTTGTAGGTATTGATCACCAGTATGGCGATCGTACAATCATCTCTCTTACTCCGTCCGGCTTAATTGAACATGACATTAGTATTAATGCATCATTCCCATGGCTTGAAAATTCTGATATCGATGATTTGAATCTCACATCATCTGGTATTATTGGAATATGGTCTGTGGATAAAAACAGTGGATGGATCGTTACTAACAGAGGTTCCCTATTTGAGTATAAACCTCCATCAGAAAAGCCTACTGAATTGATCCACATATGGGCAACTATTTCTATACCTCTTGCTACATTATTAGTAATCCTTAGTTTAATCGTATCAGCATCTCCTAAAACACGAATGTGGCTTTCTGAAAGTTTTAGCAAAAAAGAGCCAATTAATAAGAAAATTAGATCTTCGAGACGTAGTAAAAGGAAGAAATAATTCACTATATTACTAGAGGTAATTCTCACATAACTTCGGGCAACCTTCATTTGCCAATGTCTACGCGATTGGAATGAAATACATGCCATACGAAGCCCTCGACTTTTACGATGTGGATTCACTGCTGACTGAAGAGGAAAGGATGGTTCGCGATATGGTCCGCGACTTTGTTGACAAAGAAGTGATTCCGAAAATCGAGCACGCTTGCAGGGACGGAGTATTTCCTGATGAGTGGCGTGTGGCCCTTGGTGAAATGATGGTTCTTGGCGCTCCATTGAAGGGCTACGGATGTCCTGGTTTATCATATACCGCTTACGGAGTAATCTGTCGCGAATTAGAAAGAGGAGATAGCGGACTACGGTCTTTCGCAAGTGTGCAAGGATCTCTGGCAATGTATCCAATCTGGGACTTTGGTAGTGAAGAGCAAAAAGAGTATTATTTGCCAAAAATGGCAAGTGGAGAATGGGTTGGTTGTTTTGGACTCACCGAACCTGATTATGGCTCAAACCCGGGAGACATGATTACCAAGGCTGAAGACATGGGAGACCACTATCTACTGAATGGTGCGAAGATGTGGATTACTAATGGAACAATAGCACAAGTTGCAATTGTTTGGGCTAAACTTGATGGCGTGATTCGTGGATTCATTGTAGAGAAAGATGATCCCGGATTTAGTGCACCTGAAATGAAAGGGAAACATTCACTCAAAGCGAGTGTTACAAGCGAGCTCGTATTCCAGGACTGTAAAATCCCAAAGAATAGGATTTTACCCGGAGTCAAGGGTCTTAGAGGACCATTCTCGTGTCTTAATAATGCCAGATTTGGAATCTCTTGGGGTGCTGTTGGCGCGGCACAAGCCTGTTTTGATTCATCCAAGGATTATGCATTGAGTAGAATTCAATTTACTCACCCAATTGCAAGTTATCAATTGGTTCAAAATAAATTATCTTGGATGCTTAGAGAAATAACAAAGGCTCAATTGCTAGCCTATCATCTTGGACAGAAGAAAGATGCAGGGACTTGGATTCCCGAACATATATCTTTAGCTAAGATGAATAATGTAGATATTGCCTTAGAAATTGCAAGAGTAGCAAGAGATATACACGGTGCTAATGGAATTCTTGACGAATACTGCATTATGAGACACATGGCGAATCTCGAATCCGTGAAAACTTACGAGGGCACTCATGACATCCATAACTTGATTCTTGGACGGCACATAACGGGAATACAGGCATTTACGCGTGATTTGTGATCAAAAACAATCTTAATTCTAGAGTTTATTATTCTGGAATGATGCACCGAATATTCATAGATATGAAGTGTCTGCAATATTTGTCGAGAGGTGTACGAATGAGCATTGCAGTCCTTCTAAAACAAGTACCTGATACTACAGCAAAAATATCCATTAGCGGAAATAGAGTAGATGAGAACTCTGTATCTAAATGGTCAATGAGCCCCTATGATGAATACGCCCTTGAAGCGGCTCTAAAATTGAAAGAATCTGGCGGCGGTAATGTTGTGGCAATAAGTGCAGGACCTGCACGCTGTGAGAAATTGCTTCGAGATGCTGCTGCAGTCGGCGCTGACGATTTAATTCACATAATGAATGATGACATAAATAATCTGGATTCAAGACAGCTTCAGAAACTACTTGCAGCAGCAATAAGTAAGTCTAATTCTTCAATTGTATTATGTGGAAAACAAGCAGCAGATACAAATTCAGGATCTACTGGACCCGGAGTTGCCGAGATACTTGGAGCCTCTTGTATGACTATGGTATCTGAAGTGATATCAGATGGAGATAGTTATCTAGCAACTCGTCCAAGTGCATCGGGACATGAGAAAGTGTCTGTATCTGCCCCTTGCGTATTCGCATTTGACAAAGGAATTACCGAAATGCGTCGACCTAATGTAAGAGGTATAATGATGGCTAAGAAGAAACAAATTGAAGTGTTTTCAGCCACAGATCTGGGGGTCGAACTAGGTGCCTCTAATGTTACAATAAATTCTCACTCACCTCCGCCTGAAAAACCACCTGGGCAGAGATTCGAAGGTGCAGATTCAGTATCTACTGTTGTGGCTAAACTTCGTGATGAGGCAAATGTCATTTGAGGAGGAATTAATATGGAAATTACAGTTTTAGCAGAATTATCAGGAAACTCATTACACCCAATTACATCTCAATTAGTGCATGCCGCCAATACTCTTGGAACATCCCCTACCGTAGTCATCCCTGGTGGCAAAGGTGCAGATGAGGCTTCAAACATAAATGGAGTTGGAAAGGTAGTATCAGTGATTGGAGATTGTTTCTCAACATTTGATGGAGGTGCTTGGGCTACTGCTCTTTCATCACAATGCTCAGGTATTGTATTGGCTGGAGCTACACCTACAGGAAGAGAAATAGCATCAAGAATCGCTGCAAAGCGGGGGGTGCCGATCGTACAGGATGTGACTAAACTTACTCCTGGGATAACAGCAACTCGTCCGATATACTCTGGAAAAGCAATTGAAACTTCCTCCATTAAAGATAATTGTGTAATAACACTTCGAGCTAATGCGTTTGATTCTTCAGAATCTGGTGGAAGTGCTCCAATAAATACTGTTAATCAGAGTGCTGATGTTTCTCTTTCAGTTAAAGAAGCAATTAACAAAGCGACTGAGAGACTTGATGTATCCGAAGCTGATGTCATAATCTCTGGTGGAAGAGGAATTGGACAAAAAGAAAATTTCTCACATTTAGAAGATGTTGCCGATATAATAGGTGCAGCTGTTGGCGCGTCAAGAGCCGTTGTTGACGAATGGGGTATGCCACATAGTATGCAAGTCGGACAGACTGGAAAGACTGTAACTCCTTCTCTATACATAGCAGTTGGAATATCAGGTGCAATACAACATCTAGCAGGAATGCGCTCTTCAAAATATATAGTAGCAATAAATAAGGATCCTGAAGCACCAATATTTGGCGTCGCAGACTATGGAATTGTTGCAAATTGGGAAGATGCGATTCCAGCGCTTAAATCGGCTCTCGAATCTCTATGAATCATTGATTATGAAACTCTCACGGTAACTAAAGCCGTTGTTGCCGCATCTTTATCGTCAATGACTGTCAACTTGAAAGGGTGAGTGCCTACTGAAAGTCGTACCTTTAATTGAGGTGTGTTTGCAATTACTCGGCCCTTGTAATCTTGCCATTCCCATATTTTTATTTCACCATCTGGATCATAAGAACGGGAACCATCAAGAAACACAATTGCATTACCGTCTTCATCGGCAGGGACCGTTTTATCATCACCTGCATCAGCAATAGGTGGTAAGTTGATTTCATTCGCTGAGGAAACTAGTGACTCAAGTATATCTGAATCGACAGTCTTGACATTACTAACGGGCTCTATATCTTCAGATAGATCTTGTATTAGATCTGAAGTTACAGAAATCAAAGAGGGGGGGGCATCGGCCTCAGCTATCTCTTCATCAGAGAGAACTCCAGATAATTCACTTGAAAACTCAGATTTAGTCACTTCTAAATGACTAAGTTCTGGATTTGAAACTTCACTATTAGGATCTATAATTACTATTGGAGAAGGATTACTACCTGCTGGAGATTCACCAATTAGAACGACTAGCCCGTTGCCTAAGTCAAGAATATTTGTCACCAAGCCATTATGTTCAAATGACCATAATAATTCATTATTTGTAGTTATTCTAGATACATGAAACCATGATGCCACTAATAGATCATCACACCATTTGGTAATACGTGAAATAGGATAATCAAAATTACTCAGAGTAAGAACTTCTTGCTGACCTACAATTAATTGTATTACACTACCATCAATGCATCCTGCAATGGCACCTTCTTCTGTAGAGAGCAAAACACTAACTCGGGAAGATAAATCTGAAGTATGAATACAACCGTAATTGTGATCCCAACATTCAATTCTATTTTCAGGTCTGTCATCTAAAGCCATGCCTAATGAATCACGTGTTACAAGAAGAATGCCATCAGAACGGAACTCTAGATTAGAAATTGTCTCAACATCATCATCAGGCCCTAATGATTTTTGTAAAACATTCCCTAGATTATCAAGTATTATTAGCGTACCATTGGTTAAACCTAATGCAATTAATACTCCATCACTTGAGATAGACATTTTAGAAACTTCTCCTATATTCTTCTTTTCTATTAACTCACCTTTTTCATTAATTGTATAGAAATAACCGGAACTGTCAACTAAAACCAAAGTATCTGGTAATTTACCTAAGAATTCTACGCCTGAATCTAAAGAGAATGTCCAATATAATTCATCTTTGAAAGCCACTACTTCACCGGATTCTGAGGCCGCTACAAAAAAATCGTTAATTTGCACTACACCTACTATTTTGGAGCTTAAATCTTGAAAATAAATTAGATTATTGACATCATAGATACTCAATGAACCCCCTAGAGTTCCAACAGAAAAAATCCCATTGTCAATTATCGAAGCAATGCCCACAGCATCATTCATATCTATAGTGAAAACACTCTCGATAGAGGGCTGACGATCTACGTACACAAGCATTAGGTGAACTAATGCTGTTTTCACTTTGTCGCGAATATGAGTGTATTCAGGCCTTGGCTGAGTCCTTACGATCAGTTTCCAATTTATCTAAATAATTCTGATCGATTTGACCTGCAACATACTTTCCATCAAAACATGAACAATCAAATTTAGCTAAATTAGTATCGCCTGCACCTAGACACGCCTCAACGAGATCTACTAATTTTTGATAAATTAGCCAATCAGCACCAATCACTTCGGCGATTTCCTCTGTAGTCCTATTATGAGCAACATATTCATGCTTAGCAGGCATATCTATACCATACACATTTGGATGTATGACAGGTGGGGCTGAGGAGGCGAAGTAGACCTTTTTGGCACCAGCGTCACGTGCCATCTCAACGATCCTTCTTGAAGTATTTCCACGAACTATGCTGTCATCAACAATCAATATTACCTTATCATTAAACTCATGGAATATAGTGTTCAATTTCTTTCGAACCGAATCTTTTCTAATATCTTGACCCGGCATTATAAATGTACGACCTATGTATCGATTTTTTACAAAACCTTCACGATAAGGAACATCAAGTTCCCTTGCTAGTTCAAGTGCAGCAATCCTACCACTATCTGGAACTGGTATTACCGCATCAATACCATGATCAGGGTATTTCTCACTAATTCTCTTAGCTAATGCAGCGCCCATCCTTAATCGAGCACCATGTACCGAAACTCCATCCATGCGAGAATCAGGGCGTGCGAAATAGACGTGTTCAAAGATACAAGGTCGATGTACTGGTGAATCATGACAAATTCTACTTGAGACTGTACCGTTCATACGGACTATTACCGCTTCACCAGGCAGTACATCTCTTTGAATTTCAAATCCAAGGGTTTTCATAGCAACTGATTCGGAAGCAAATAGAATTTCATTGAAACCATCAACCATACTACTTCCCATGCATAGGGGTCTAATCCCAAATGGATCTCTAAATGCCACTAGACCCCATCCAGTAATCATTGCAACGACTGAATAAGAACCCTCAACTGTGTCATTAATGGCTCTAATTGCTGCAAAAACATCATCCTCGCTAAGTGCAGATAAACCACCTATCTTTCCATTAACAGAACGCTGAATCTCAGCGGCAAATAAATTCAGTAATGCCTCTGAGTCAGAACTTGTGTTTATTCTTCTATGATCTCTTTCCAACAAACTATCAATTATTGATTCCGGATTAGTAAGATTACCATTGTGTGCGAGACTTACTCCAAATGGAGAATTTGTGTAGAATGGTTGTGCCTCAGATGCAGAAGATGAACCAGCAGTAGGATATCTTACATGGCCAATTCCCATAGAACCTTGCAGATTCTGTATGTGTCGAAGGCGGAAAACATCTCGGACTAATCCATTAGCTCTCCTATGTGATATATTTTCAGAATCACTAGTTACAATGCCTGCCGCATCTTGCCCTCTATGCTGTAGTACCAATAAACCATCATACAGAGTATTGCCAACAGGAATGTTCGGATTCCCGACGATGCCTATGATACCGCACATCAGGAATCGTTTCGCGCTAGTTAAACAGGAATTTAGCCATTTCCCGAGGAGGGGGTTACTTTTTCTGCTCCGACATCGATCGGTTTCGCTTATTCCAGCGGAATTTACGTAATCGGGCAGTCTCTCCGTATCCGCAAGAGGCACAAGCCCGCTTCTGTTTATGATAGGAATGTCTTCCACATCGACGGCATCGTATGTGTGTGGACTTCTGCTTCTTGCCCATACTTGGAGTTCCCTTTGACATACTTACACCTTCAGAACAGCGCGGCGACCGACCAATTTGTTATGAGCGTTACTCCCATTGTCTCATCAAGATAATAGATGATATCAGTTATCTAACATCTCAATAAGTGGGTCATCTAATGGTTTGTTTATAGATAGTCGAATTGCTTGAAATGTTGCCACAGCAAGGAAAAGTGGTGAAAATGAAAGGAATAATATTAATCCAAGATTAGCATATATTCCAAAGTGGATTATGACTGAATCTAATGCTAAGCCACTAGGATCAATTGCAAGTAAAGGAGACATCGACAATAATATAGAGGCAAAAATAGGTGGAATGGGCCTATGATATCTATTCCAAGTAACTGAAATATGCACAAAAAACCATAATCCAATGAAAAAAATACCGATTAGAACAGATTGTAAAATGAGATCAGCCTGAGGCAATATTGAATTTTCGTTAGTGTAAGACATTAATTATCCACCTCTATATTCCTACGAATTATCTCCGTCACTCTCTTTCTTTCCCTTTCATCCATTTCTTCAATTATTATGTCACGGGGTGTGTTTATTTCAGTCCATCTTACAACATATATTAGAGTAAATGATGAGATTATAGCCCCTAGGATGAAAAATAAGTAGTTTGTAAGGTAACTAGGTTGTTCGAATATTTGGTCGTAAATTTCCATATTTAGAACTGTCCACCACGAATAAAGAATCAATAACCAACCAAATATCAAAGCAATTAGATTGGATTTAGAATACCATTCTGACCCCTTAATAACCAGAATTATTCCTAGTACCCCAAAAGTAATCCAGATTGAAGAGTTGATAATAAAATTATGAAATTCAAGATATGTATTTTCGGTACAGAATTGTTCAGTACATGATTCAGACACGCCATCGGGATTTTCTGTTAGCATGATTATTGCAAATCCTAGTAGGAAGACTGGAGTTGCGAATTTACTTCTTTTGAATGCAGGGCCCATTCTATTTAATGAGATAGCGGCTAAGACTAGTAACCAACCGAAGAAGGCCTGTTGGACCCAAAGCATTGACCCCCGCTAGTACTTCAGATTATTTGATTTGACTACTGTGAAGTGTCATTAATAGTAATTAGTTAGCCTCCTTAGGTGGCTTCGTTTGGCGCGACACAATCATATACGGAACATAGGTGGGCGCGACGTCGCAAGACGCTGAGGTGCAGTGAATGGTCAAGATGCCACGCAAAGTAATGCGTTACTCCCCTTCTGCGGGTAAGCACACAGAACACACTGTGGAACGTGTCAAAAAAAGACGCGCATCGGAATTAAAATGGGGTCAGAGAAGATTTCGTAAGGTTACTTCTGGTTATCGAGGTTTCCCAAGACCAAAACCATCAGGAGATAAGCCAACCAAGAGAGTTAATCTCCTATATCGATGTACTGAGACAGGAAAGGCCCATCAGCCGGCGGCACAGAGAGCAAAGAAATTTGAGCTCATAGAAAGATGATTGAGGGGATAATATGGGAGATGCCAAATTCCTAAGAGTTAACTGCAAAGATTGCGGTAATGAAGTTGTCATTTTTGAAAGGGCGTCCACATCTATTGCCTGCTCTATCTGTGGAGCCACTTTGGCTCGACCTGCAGGCGGTAAGGCTCAGCTAACTGGTAGCACCATAGTAGACGTCCTCGAGTGAAGGGGGCGTAAATATGAGTGGAACGACTGATCCTTGGCCTGAGGAAGGAGAATTACTCGTTTGTACTGTGAAAAGTGTTCGCGAGAATGGTGCTTATCTAAATCTAAATGGATATGGAGATAGAGAAGGTTTTGTTTTCATTGGAGAGGTTGCTACTGGTTGGGTAAGGAACATCAGAAATCATTTGCGAGTAGGACAAAGGGTAATTGCTAAGGTCACTGATATTAAGAAGGACAGGGAGAGAGTTGACCTTTCGATAAAAAGTGTATCTGAGGAAAGAAAAAGAGATACCTTACAGTCATGGAAAAATGAACAAAGGGCAAGTCAAATAATGAATGTTGCATCTGAAAGAGTTGGATGGGACGAAAAGGAAAAAATCGCGATTACAAATCAAATGACTGAGATATTTGGCACATTATATGGGGCCTTAGAGGAATGTGCAATATCAGAAAATGCACTTTCAGAGAATGGCTTTGAAGGAAATTGGATGCCCACTATTGTTGAACTGGCTGTGGAAAATATTGTCCCTCCTTTTGTAGAAATAAGAGGCACATTCAATATTGAAGTATGGAGTTCTGAAGGAGTATATGCAATTCGGGATGCCCTAATAGCAGCAGAAAAGGTTGTAGAAGGAGAGGAAGACTCTACTCTAACATGTCATTATGATGGAGCGCCCGAATATCGTGTTGATATCAGAGCACCTGATTATGAATCGGCAGAAAAATTATGGCAAGCTGCTCAAAGTGCCGCTACTTCTCATATATCATCAGTTGAAGGAAAGATCGACATTCAGAGACTCTGAAGATCATTCTGGTATACAGCAAATTAACTCAGAACTGGTTTGTTAACGATAATTCAATACTACAACTTCAAAGACCTGTGAAATCGGCTCATGCTGTGGGGTTGTTGTATGGGTAGAACTAAGCTGCAAAAATGTGTCAATTGTGGAGAGTATGGTTTAGGAGATAATTGTAGCCATTGTGAGAGTAAAATGATTACTGTATCTCCATTGAAATTTTCTCCTCAGGACCCTCAAGGTGCACGACGAAGACAACGTGAAAATGCGGGTAGTGATGAGTGGATAGAAGAATTACCTACGCCTCGAAAGGAGGGTGAGGAAGAATGAGAAGTAGTATACATTGGATTATCGGAAATGAACTACCCGATCATGTGGCTATTCTAGAGGCAGTCCCAGGGGTTGGAAATGTTGGGAAATTGGTTGTTGATGCACTAGTCGAAAAACATCCCTCGACTCTAATAGGACGAATTTTGCACCCAGATATGCCACCTCACTCTGTGCTTGATTCTGATGGATTACTAACACCTCCATCTATGCGTATACACAGAGTAATGCTGCCTGATGGAAAATATGTGATCACTATTGGAGGTGATCTACAACCTATGACTGCCAATGGCCAATACGAGGTGGCTAGCGAGATTCTAAATTTAGCTAAAAAATCAAAAACACCACAATTGCTAGTATTAGCGGGTCTGGCAGCAGATGTTGATGATAAAGAAATACATGTCATATGTGCGGATTCAGGAGTAAGAGGCAATCTAGAAGCAAATGACATTTCTGTCAGTCGAGAACACCCTCAAGCGGGAATGATTGGCGTTGCAGGCCTACTAATTTCCCTTTCACCGATCTTTGCAGTTCCGGCTGTGGCTCTAGTTGCTGAAACTGTAGGAGCAAGTGCCGATGTGAGAGCTGCAGATCGTCTTTCTAATTGGATTGAGGCTGCTCTTGAGTTACCATTACAACTTGATCTCGACACTACTGAGAAAACAGCAAGAAAACTATTGGCGGAAGTCAAAGTTTCTGGCACAATAGAGGATCATTTAGGCTTAGCTGCTGATTCTGATGACTTCTATGTCTAATCTCAATAATAGGTTGTGATTTGATTTCCCGCGACGTTCTGGCGCCTCTAAAAAATCATGAAGGGGTAGATACTCCAAGTATTGCTTCAAGACTTTGGTTCTTGCTTATTATGGCATTAAGCGTTATTTCTGGATGGTTGATTTCAGAAGGAGACTGGGTCATGACTGGAGTCTGTACAGTTGTATTTGCAACTCTTCTTTTGAATATAGGTTGGATATTTATAGGTAGACTGAGTGATGGAAGAGAGCCAATTTTGCTATCAAAATCACTATCTAGTGACTCTGAAAAAAATGGAGATGGAAAGGAATGAAAGCGTTACTTGGCAGTGGAGGAATAAGGACAAATGACCGTCGTAGCCTATACCAACAATTAATGTCAGAAAATTTCGCGGATTGTGAAAGAGTGGTTTTTGTTCCTTTTGCTAATGATGATCATGACGGCTATACATCTAGTATGCGTGAATTTGTTGGCAATACAGACTATGAGATCGTAGGACTGCATGAATTTGAAGACCCTATTACGGGCTTAGAATTAGCTGACGGGATACATGTAGGAGGAGGGAATACTTGGCTTTTGACAAATCAATTACACATACGAAAATTAGTCAAACCGATACGAGAGGCGGTCATTCAACGTGGAATTCCATATGCTGGAGTTAGTGCAGGAGCTAACGTTGCCAGTCCAACTATGCAAACAACAAATGATATGGCAATTACCATGGTTCCATCATTTGAAAGTTTAGGAATAATTCCATTTCAGATAAATCCACATTATCACCCAGGAGGGATATGGTACAGAGAAAATGAAGAGGGGGAGTTCCATCAACACTTTGGTGAAACAAGAGCACGAAGAATATCAGAATTTCATGAGATCTATGACACTCCCGTAATTGGTCTCTACGAAGGAGCATTTCTGAAATGTAAAAATGATATCTATGAGTTAATTGGTAATAAAGCATCAGTCATGAAAAAAGGAGAAGAAATTCAAACTTATGAGGCTGGCACAGTATTTGATGGAAACTTAACCCCCACTTGACACCACTATTAATTCAAGTTCAATATCTGCACCAATTGAGGAAGTATGTGGGACTATTGTTTCTCCGTGTACGACAAGTACTGTTGAAGGATGAATCTCAAGTTTTGAAAGAACTTCAGAGACAGTTATTGGATCATGACTCATCACTGTCAAAGTCTCGCCTAAGTGTTCAACGCTGATTCGCACAATATTACGGCGGACGAGTCATGCTTATGACCGAATCGCAATTCCCGGAAGCGCTGCCGAGATCGCATAGCCCGGTATTGCGGTGGATTCGAAATCCACTGTCCATTGGACGCGGGGGTTCAAATCCCTCTCTCGGCGCCACTAATTGCCATTTTTACATGACTTGTTCTATATCCATCAGTTACTAGAATTCTGGCACTTCATCTGCATGTGAAAATATCACTACCTTAGTTCCAGGACCAACCTTCACTTGCGGGCGGCCGGACCACTCTCCTTTTTCACCATTCAAAACAGCAATCGTGTCTCCGCGTTTTACAGCAGATGCGCTTATTGGGATAAATTGCTTAAACGCAACTACAGCTGCAGTTCCAGTTGCATCAATAAGAGTTGCAGACCATCGACGTATTCCTTCACCATCAGGAAAGGCATCTATTGACCAAATTCTAGCAACTATATTGACACGAGTTTCGATATCTAGTATTGGAGCTAAATCGTCATCATTTGCTATTGTTATCTCCGATTTTTCATCAAGTTCAATATTAACTTCTCCGCGCCAAATACTTGTAGTCGCATTTGAAATCTTAACTCTAGAACCTTCGGAAAGACTTCGAGTTACTTTCTTCAAACCACCATGATATGAGGGTTTAACCAGAGCCCTATCATAACCCTCTTGTAACCTGAACCTTACATCGATAGTGCCATCTTCATTTAGGATTGGTCCTGTAAGCCCAATTACCTCTCCAACTGCATCAGATCTGGGTCTTATTTCGCCAAGTGGAGTTATTGGCCATGCGTGACCGAAACGCTCAATCCGACTTTCAGTAGTTAGTTCTATATCATAATCGGAGTTTTCACAGATACCACGATAATCACAACCACGGCATCGGGCATTTGGATCCTCATCAATTGGAGGATTGGCTGGAATCCCTCCCGCTTCAAAATATCTCAGCGGAGAAGGCGTTGCTGGGCATTCGGATAAATCTGGCGAGGACGCTCTTATCATTTGATAAAGATCCTTTAATTGATTATTATATTCACCCATCTCTGTAATATTAGGTAATTTGACTTCCTTTACAGAACCAGCACCTAGATACCATATTGCTATTGAAGAAACTTGATCTTCGCGGCCATGTGTTTCCCACCATAGCCAAGCATAGAGACGTAACTGTTCCAAGTATCCATATGAACGATCACCTGCACCTACTGATGCCTTAATGTCAATTATACGTATATTTCCATCCCATCGATAAACAATATCATATTCTCCTTGAAACCATCCTTCTGGATGGCAAGTTGATTCTGAAAAGCTTTTACCGTCAGGGTCAACAAACCACGGACGAGCAATTTCCCAAGCTTCGCACCAAGTGATATCTCCTGAATTTCTAGCAGAAGGATGGGGACTATTCCATTCACCAGGGAATCCATCAGGAGCAGGGATAACAGGTCTTACCTCGCCCCTTCTCCAATCCTCAAGTAATCTCCCACCATTCATATTGACACAATTCTCAACCTCATCAAGATGCATGCGGATACCTTCTATTACCATTAAGCGACACTCTTCAATAGACACATCATCCAATGAACCACTCCGATTCGGAGATCTTTCCCAATCCGCTACTGCTTCGGTCCAACAACGATCTAGATGACAGTCAACACGAGAGACGGCCCATTCCATAATTGCACTACGATCAGAAGGCCACTCCTCTTCACTCCGTGGAGTTAACCGTGGAGCAATCCAATTCTCCTTATTTTTCAGATCCGGTATTCCTTCATCTGTAAGTGGTGATATTAGAAGATCTGGAGAATCTGGTGAAATGATTACCGGAGATTCTCTTAATACACGACAAATGCAGGCCTCAGCAGCATTACCGCGAATAATCTGAGGAGGTAGGGGCCCCTTGAGTCTAACTTCCCAATTATAGTACCATAATCTTGGACAAGATTTCCAACCAATCACCTGTGATGCGGAAAGACGACGATAAGGATCGATATCTTTGTTACTCAAATCAGGACGAAGTACTGGCAAAAAAATCACCCCTCTTTGGAATCAATATAAACTAAGGTCATCTCAAGCCGTTCGTGAGTTGGATGGACCTCTACAAGTGCAATTTTAGCATTAATCAATTCAGCAAGATTTTCTGCCATAGATAGTGGTAACTCAATTCTTTGATTATTATTGTCATAAAGCATGAAGCGACGAGGAAGACCGGTTTCCTCATGGATCTCTTCAATCCAATCCGCTGCATCATCAGGAGAGCATTCTATGGCCCCAAATACAAGTGTACCATCCTCAGTAAGGATCTCATGAGGTGCAATTGTGTGTTCGCCTCTTCTCAGGAACCTCCTCCTCAATTGGCCGCTATCCTTGTAGGTAGCAGTACAGAATTTGAGATGGTAAGGATATGGATCTCTTACCAATCCATCGATCGGATCTGGTGCACCTATTGATGCAGCCATAACTCGATCTCGCATCTTCTTAGCCAATTCGGCTGAGCCTGCAGCTCCCGCTGTTATTTCATCTGAGAGATTGAATCCACGAACCTCCATATTATCGTGGTTGCCTACTGTAATTTCTAGTTCATTGAGGTTGAGAAACTGGACTGACATCTCTCGCATTTGCTCTAGAAGGTTCATTAACAGTTCTTCTTTATCTGGTTCACAAGGAATCTCAACACCAGTAAGCATTCCTGAATTGACACAGGCAGTCATAGTTTCTACATATTTATCCGGTTTAAGATTCAAAAAATGGAATCTTATTTCATCGAGACCTGCATTTGCAAATTCTATTGCCCATTCGGGTTTGAATGGAATGCTTGTGTACATATGTAAATGGAAATTATCGCCAAATTCATTCTTGAGATGTCTACAAGCATCAATAACTCGATCCCGTGTCATAACAGGGTCACCTCCAGTAATACCGGCACCAGTAGCATTCATTGCTCGTGCCTCCTCAATTACTTCATCCCAATTGCCTATCTCTACACGACGTTCATTGGCAAACATAAAATCAATTTCTCTTCTATTTTCAGATAGGGGGCAATAATCACACATCCAATGGCAATGACCTGTAATGAATAGAACCAATTTTGAGCCCATCTGACACTGAATACATCCCTCTGTATCATTTGCATCCGCAGCCTCGGGAAGGTCAGGTATTTTCGGTAAACGTAGAGCGAAAGTCATTGGCTAAACTCCTTTGCTCTTTGAAGAAGCCATTCATGGAAACCTGTGTCTCCAGATAACTCCGGATGGAAAGTTAGTGCAAGGCGATTATGTTCTAACACTCCAACAGCCTCATTTTCATGCATAACTGCTACTTTGATAGAATCTGATAATTTCACAAACCGCGGAGCCCTTATGAAAACACCTGGGAAATTACGTCCTAATAGTTCAGACTCTAGGTTTCCTTGAAATGAGTCTACTTGTCTCCCATAGGCATTTCGATCTATATCTGCAGAAATTAATGGTTTGCCTCCATCTTGAGGATCACAAAGTAAGATAGCACCAGCACAGGTCCCTAACACAGGTTTATCCAAATTGTGACGTATCCATTTGAACACAGCTGGTAGGAGTTGTGAGGTCGGATCATTACCGGTAAGTCGCATTGTTGTGGATTCCCCTCCTGGAATAACCAGAGCGTGAGGCGATGTTGAATGGAGGTCACTAGCCTTGCGTAATTCTTGTATTTCTATATTCAAATCAAGAGCCTCAGCAGCCTTATTCAGTGCTTCAATATGCACATGACGTGCCCCCTGAAGCATGACTAGGCCTATTCGTATCACGACTCTCCGGCTGAACCATACGGCTTCAATCCAACCCTTCTACTATCGTAGAAGTACTCAAAGACCTTCACCACGCCCTAAGGGCGTGGGTCACTCACGCATTCACAACTTTGGAGCAGGTCCTGCTGTTCTACCTTTGTCCGTAGTTGAAGAGGTTCAGGCAGCGTTACCTAATCTTTCTGGAAGTGGTTTTGGGTTGTGTGAAATAAGTCATCGAAGCCCTATATTTCAGGCGGTAGTGGATAGTGCAATGAAGCGGATTCGTAGAGTCCTTTTGGTCCCTGATAATTACACAATTCTTTTACTCCAAGGAGGTGCATCGCTCCAATTCTACATGACTGCATTAAATCTGCTAAAAACAAATGAAAACGCGGATTTCTTAGAGACTGGGGGATGGTCAAAGAAGGCAATCGAAGAAGCAAATAGAGTTGGAAAGGCCAACAATATTTGGAGTGATTCAGAAAACGGGTTCCGTTCAGTACCAAGTAATTCTGACTACACGCTTTCAGATGAGTCAATCTACCTTCATTATACATCCAATAATACTCTAGTGGGTACGCAATACCATCATTTACCAGATTCTGGAGGGAAACCACTAGTTGTTGATGCATCTTCTGATATAGCTGGAGCCCCCATTGATGTATCTGCTCATGATGTGATTTATGCTGGAGCACAAAAGAATCTCGGGCCTTCGGGAGTCACTCTAGTAATTCTTTCACCATGGGCACTTTCTAGGGCCAGAGAAAATTCAAATTCTGGCATTCTGCCAAAAATGCTAGATTACAACGTACATGCTTCCAAAGGTTCACTATTCAATACGCCAAACACATTTGGAATTTTTGTTCTAGATTGTGTTTTCAAATGGCTAGAAGAAAATGGTGGACTTGAGGGGGCAATTTCTAGAAACAAAGCAAAATCGAATCTTCTTTATGAGGAGTTAGATAGATCTGATTTTTGGTTGCCTCATGCTGAGAAAAAATCTCGATCTGCAATGAATGTGACTTGGAGAATAAGTGATCAATCTCTTGAATCTATTTTCCTGAAAGATGCAGAAGAAGCCGGTCTTGGTGGGTTAAAAGGACACAGAGATGTTGGAGGGATAAGGGCAAGTCTCTACAATGGCTGCACTATTGATTCTGTTAAAGCACTAGTTAAATTCATGTGTGAATTTGAGAAAAAACATGGTTAAGGGACTCATATGGATCCTCAGTCGATAGTGAAGTATCTCGATTTTACTCTACTAAATCTTGAGGCTAGTGATGACGAATTGACTAAATTTTGCCACAGGGCAAATGAGTTTAGACCAATTGCAGTATGTGTTTTTTCTAAACACGCCAAATTTGTTAGACCACTATTGGATAAAGAAATTAGCCTTGCAGTAGTTGCTTCTGGGTTTCCAGAAGGTTCAACAGATATTGATAAAATAAGAGATTCCATTTCCAAAGCATGTACTGAATACGTGGATGAAGTAGATGTTGTTCTAGAACCTCGTAGTGAGGATTTTCCAAATGAAACTGATTTGCTAAGACTTGTAGCAATGAGAGAAGCTGCTGGTAATTCAATTCTAAAAGTGATTCTAGAAACTCCCCTTCTTGAAGAAAGACCACTAAGGGCTGTAGTTCGTATGGCCCTAGCCGCAGGTGCTGATTTTGTCAAATCATGTACTGGTAAACGTGGCATTTGTAGTGAAGAAGCAGCATCTATCCTTGCATATGAAGTTATGAGGCATGAAAGGGCTTTCAATGAACAAAAAGGATTGAAACTTTCTGGAGGTATTCGTACTATTGAAGATGTAAACAGACTTACTAGATTAGTTGAGGCTGAGGATTCGTCGATAATACAATCGGGCTCAAAAAGGTTCAGAATAGGGGCTTCCTCTTTACTTGATGAGTTAGCATGAATCCGCCGGAATCAAAAGTCAATAGGAGGTCGGTGATATGATGCAGGCAAGTCTCGACTTTGGAGTCCTCAAGGAAGGAGACACATGGAAAGCCTTCGGAGTTGCAATAGTTTTGTTCTGTGTAATAGGTTACGCCTCGCTTTCTCTTTTCGGTCTAACTTCTTCAATATATGGAGTATCTGATGATGTAAACGAAGTACCAGATTGGATAGCACCTTCAATGAATCGTGAAGGTATTGATGACATTTACACTACAGAAAATGGAACGATACAATTGAGTGATCTTCGTGGAAATGTAGTCATTCTTGATTTTATGGCAATCGATTGTGCAAATTGTCATTATGTTCAGGAACACATTGACCAGAATATAGCAGAATGGGAGGGTATGGAAGGACCATATCCAGTAGTAGCTATATCAATTGCAACTTGGTATCAAGTAGACTCATTTGAGCAGATCAACTCAACATTTGGAGATCCGGAATCCAAGCGCCACATGCCATGGCCAATTGTGAATGGTGGTAATGACATCATCCTTCTTGATGATGGAAATAGAGGTGATATTGTAGAATATTACTCTGCTCAGGCAATCCCTCTAGCGATAGTAATTGATCACGAAGGTTTTGCAGTTGCTAAGGAAAATACAGGAACTCCATTAGATGGATGGAATGCATTTGATAACGCTATAGAAGCCGCTAATAATGGAGAGGCAGAGAATCTGAGATTTGGGATACAAAAAGCAGATAGGTCAGTTACCGGAGTTTTTGTAATTGGGTTATTTCTTGGAATTTTGGTTTATTTCTCACCCTGTGCATTTCCAGTTCTGCCTTCATATATCACATACTATCTAAGTCTAGGAGTAAGGGAAGAAGAATTACGAGAATCTGGTAAATTGAATGGTAGGATCCCAGGGCCATTCGAAGTAGGTGGTTTTGCAGCTTTAGGACAACTGACATTCTTCGGAATTATTGGAATAATTATCTTTGGTCTTAACGAAGTAATTAGTTTATCTGGAATTCTACATAAGGTTGCGGTTGCAATTGCTTGTGTTTTGATCATACTTGGAGCATTAATGCTGCTAGGATGGACAAGTCACCTTCTATCAGGTGTGCAGCGAATCTTGGATAAATACCAAACCCGAGAAACTGACGAAATATTCACACCTAGAAGAAATATGTATCTGTGGGGCATAGGTTATTCTGCTGCATCAGTAGACTGTACTGCTGCCGCAGTATTTCCTTTTGTGGCATGGCTAACGGTTGTTGGAAGTAGTGCATTTATTGCAGGTCTTGGAGGACTTATTCTTTCAGTGAGTTTGCTAATGATTATAGTTACTGGACTTGTTGGAATGGGTCGTCAATCTATGATAGGATTCCTTAGAAGATCAACAGGAATAGTAAAATCAACAGGTGCTTGGATGATGATGTTTGCAGGTTTAGGATTACTAGTATATCTTACTCAACCAGATACAGTAGTTGGATTAGTTGGATAAATCAAAATGAAACTTCTACTGAATTTCTATGAGTATGAATATTAATCAAGATTTCTGCCATATCTTGAGCATAGGCTAGAAGCCTCCTTAGAGATTCTGATAGTTTATCCAAAAATAGTGCATCAATAGAATCAATTTCAGAGTCCCAAAGAATTGCTTCATACTCTTTTAATTGTAAAACAGCAAGAGTAACGTCTGATTTCGCTTCATGGATTTCCTTGACATTTCTAATTCGGAGGTTCGCGTTTAATTTTTTAATTGAAGATTGCCATATTGACATGACTGAAAGAGGCATGCTGTCTTTTGACAAAATATTCGGTACGTCTTGGCTTATTGCTAATTTGCTTAAGATATAGCAGTGATCTCCCATTCTCTCAAGGGTGCGAACTATGTTAGAGAGTTCTGCAGCCTCCCATCTTGTTGTACCAAAACTTGTTTCCACTGATGCTGATTCAAGGATTTGTCCTACTTGTCTTTCTAGAAGAAGTCGTAATGCATCAACTTCTTTTTCGCGTTCTTCACAGTCTTCCAATATGTTTGATTCGCCACCACATAGAACCTCTAACACATCACGTACCTGACTAGTAACCAAAAGATACATTCTATTCAAACTTGAATGAAGAGGCATTTCGGCAGAATTAAGAAGAGCTATCATTTCAATGGAAGAGTCGGTTTCATTAGAAATTTCAATACCTCTAGTAGTTTGAATAAATTGGCGTATAGAACGTCTATGGCTTCGTTCAAACTGGCTACTAGAGTTAATCCGAATTAATTCAGAACCAGAGAGATAAGCTCCTATGAGGTAGTCGAGTAGAAATTCATCATCAATTTCATCTAACTGAATCTGGAAGTGACGTCGTTTTCGTAGTGAAGTGACCTCGGGGATTATTCGAAGATTACCTGATGGCCGCCATTCAATGCGTATCTCATCCTTAGACTTGAGTCCATGCTCAGACACCCACTTCTTCGGTAGACTAACAGTATAGGTTGATCCACCTGTTAATTGAAGTCGACGTGTTTCTGAAGTATCCATACGCTCTGGAGACATGATCTATTCGAATAAGTACTTGAATATATAACTATCATAGGCTCTTAGTATACTTATTTGGTATTAGACTATATATTCTATATAATCAAAATATGAAATACCGATTGATTTCAGCGCGGAAATACATGGAACCACTGACAATGATCGTACTGGTACTTGCCGTTGCTGTTTGTGCCTACATGTCTTGGAACATTGGAGCCAATGATGTTGCGAATGCGATGGGGACTTCAGTAGGTTCACGAGCACTTACCCTTAAGCAGGCCGTAGTCATAGCCGCTGTATTCGAATTTGCAGGTGCTTTCTTCGCAGGAGATGCAGTCACAGATACTGTCAGGAAAGGAATTCTCTACTTTGATACCGATGCTGATTATTTTGTCGAGCGTGGGGCCGAATTCACCGAGGATCTGATGTATGGATTCATTGCTGCTATGATGGCTGCAGCAGTTTGGATAACAATCGCAACTAGATTTGGATTGCCCGTTTCAACTACGCACTCAATAATAGGAGGAATTGTCGGAATTGGACTTGTTCTAGAAGTGAAATATGATGCTTCTCTGATTAATTGGGAAAAGTTGACTGAAGTTGTTTTGTCTTGGGTGGCAAGTCCGTTAATGGGTGGTTTGCTTGCTTTCTTCACATTCTTCATCGTACGTGCTACGATTTTAGAAGCCCCAAATCCTATCGAAAGAAGTAGGTGGATGGCCCCAATTATGGCACTTCCAACATTTTTTGTACTTGGTATTGCTTTACAATTCAAGGCTCTAAAGGGCTTTATTGCTAGGCTTGATAGAGAAGGATTCATTGAAAACAAGTACGAATGGTTGCCAGTGGGAGAAAACGGTTCTTTTAACCCATTTACACCTTACTGCGATCCTGATGCAGTGGAAATCACGAGTGAATGTGTGAATGCCATTTACGAAGGAGCTTGGATTCCAATCAACTCAATACTCCTCGCACTAGTCATCGGCATTATCGGCTCATCGATTTTGTATTGGGTCTTGAAGAATTACGAATTCCAAGGAGAAGGATTCCATGGTGTTGAGAGAATCTTTGTTTGGTTACAAGTCATTACTGCCGCCTACGTAGCTTTTGCGCACGGAGCAAATGACCGATCCAATGCTATCGGGCCGATGGCTACCGTCTACGAATTGCTAAACGCAACCCCTGGAGAACTGGCTGAAAAGGTAGACGTCCCACTTTGGTTAGTATTGCTTGGTTCTGCTGGTATAGCAATAGGTGTAGTAACATGGGGTTGGAGAGTTATGGAAACTATTGGTCACAAAATTACTGATATTACTCCAACTCGGGGGTTCGCCGCTGAGTTTGGTGCAGCTACTACAATTCTAGTATTCTCAATGCCATTCCTTGCAGTCCCAGTATCGACAACCCACACATTAGTTGGAGCAGTGGTTGGAGTTGGTTTAGCAGGGGGTGCCAAAAATGTAGATTTCAGAGTTTTCGGAAAGATTTTCGCCTCATGGGTTGCCAGTCTTCCTGCTGCTGGATTCGGAGCAGTCACCCTCTATGTCGCTATGGGAAGTACTGCAATCAACTTGATAGTAGTCCTACCCATAGCATTCGGTGTAGTTGCATATGTAATATGGCTAACTAAAGATGATGAAATTGTTGTTGAAGATGCTTTAGCAGACGTTGGAGGTGAAGGAAGTAAACAACCAACTGTTTTCGAACTTTTCTATACTCATGCAGAAGCTGTTGAAACAACCGTTGAAAATATGCTTACTGCTGTTGAAAAAGCGACTTCGGGAGATGATGCAACAGTAGAAATACAGGCCACAATAGATGCAGAATTACGCGCTGACGAGATCAAGAATGCACTTAGAGCAAAGGTCAGCGCGAGAGAATGGAAACTACTGATAGACTCAGATGAATTCCTGTATATGCTTGGAAGACAAGATAGAATTGCAGACTACGCCCAGAATGTTGCTGAGCAATTGTCATTCAGACCATTGTATGATAATCAAAATGCTCGCAAGAATGTCATGGAAATGGCACATTCAGTTAAGGCCACTACTGCAACTTATGTTGAAACTGTACTACATTTACGAGACCTCACTCTTTCAGGATATACTAAAGCCGGAAGAGAAGAACTCAGAGAATTCATCCATAAAGTGAATGTTGCAGAGCATGAAGCAGATCTAGTGGAATCTAAAGCCGCTGGTTTTGTCTTTAGAGAAGGGGAAGATGACCCCCTAGCAGCAGTCCATATGTACAGAGTTCTACAGAGACTAGACGATGTTGCGAATGCCTGTGAAGATGCCGCTAATGCTTTCCTACCAATAGTGTATCAGTAATCTGCTTGTATTTACTAATCAATCCCAACCGGATTGTTGGGCTATCTCACTAGGTGAATGACGCTCAGCAATACTAAGTGAATACTCAATGAATTTCCAAAATATTACTGCCGTCAATAGACCAGTACCCAAATCGAAGATGAAATGTTGTTTCGTAGTTAGAATGCTTATCGACAATAGTGTGAACTCAACCCAAAGTAAAACCAAAAATGGCTTTGCAAATATTGTGTCGATATATTCTCTCTTAACCCATACTGTCATCATCCTAGCTAGGAGATAAGAATGTACAATATGTAGGCTTGGCCAAGCATTCCAAGGTTTGTCGGATGTATGTATGAATTCAAACAGTATAGTCTCTAAACCAGTCATAGAATCCCAATTAATTTGGTCTCTCATATCAATTTCAGTTGGGAAAAATAAGAAGAAAAAAGTACAGAATAAAGTTGCTAATATTAGGCCCTGCATTGCTAGAATCATTTCTACTCGTCCACGATCATGCCTAGGGCAAAGGATTAGAGTCGTCGGGTAGAATAAATACAGAGCAGCATAGGGAATTATTGTCCAATTCACTACAGGTATTTTACTATCAATGCCTTCGATCAGAGGTGTCCAAAATGTGAAGTCACGGATATTAGCTATATTATTGGAACCAAAGTAAGGTACTGCAATACATATCAATCCGATAATTAAGATCTCGAGAGGAAACCAACGGCCACTAATCATCATTCTTCGTGACCAAGTGGATTTCCAGAACCTATTCCATGGCATAAATAATGCATGAACTCTAGATGGATGAGGACCTTCGGCAAGAGGATGTTTGGATGTCACGAATCTCGGGGTTAGATGGATGATTTGAATCAAACTGAGTTGGGTTATCGTTAATTCAAGGCATTAATCTGAAGGAGAATTATCAGATAATATGTATGACCCTAGTACTGTGACGACTCCAGAACCTAACAAGGCACTCACGAAAACCCACAGATTGGTGAGCCCCCCATCAACTGGTGAAATTGCACCACCATTGATTGGATCCATCGTTGGATACTTGATGTACATGATATATTGTTGGACGCCCTCATAACTTGTTGCCGGCTCATATATCCCATAGGCAACTACCGAAAGTAGTCCGCATATCGCACCCGCTAATGCTGCACGTGAGTCTACATGATCCCACAAAGAAAGTAAAACTGGTAGAACGGTTGCTGCTGCTAGTAAATCTGCGAATAGGAAAATCGCGAATATACTATATCCGTTTTCGACACCCCAAAGAGAAAGCAAAATCGCAAATGGAATAAGAGATAATGTGACTATACGCGCTACCTTTAGACTCATTTTTCCATCGGCTAAGTCACGACTAATTGAAGCGACGATTGCATTTTGTAATGTGTCAGCACTTGAACAAATCAATGCGATCCCTAAAATTACAAACAGGGCGATGATGAGTACGTGTGCATCTTCGATTAGATAGAAAAAGGCTGCTGAAGGATCATCTACTGCCCCCTGCCCTGCTACAACAGTTCCAAGAAAACCCATAATAAACATCAATGGGAATACTAATGAGGCCGCAAATAGAGCACCCCTCCTCAAAGCTTCATCGTCCTCAGCAGCATGTGTGCGTTGCCAATTCCCTTGAGAGAACATCTCAGCAGCAGTAATAGCAATCACTAGCGCAACACCTGCTTCAAAGGAAGTTCTATTCAGATCAGATATACTGCCGTGTTCCCAACCCCATTCCTCGGCATGAATTGGAGTATGTGCCTTGGCTTGTTGAATCAACGTACTGAGATCCCCTCCAAAGACAATCAATAGTAACGCTATCAGTAACCATAATGCCAACCAACCTTGCCAACGATCTGTTCTTAGTGAAGCTGGTAAACCCCCATAACTAGTGTATGTAGCAGTTACTATTGCAACCAAGAGAATAGGATACAATGGTTCCATACCTGCAAGTATATTCATCGCCCTTCCAATAGCAGTAAATTCAGCGAATAAGAATGTGAACATGTACAATATAGATATGAGACCCACATAGATTTGCATTGGTCTACCCAATCGCATTCGAACATAATCTGCAAGTGTCACCCCATTAGGAAGTTTAGAACGAATTTTGGGGCCGATGTATGCGAGTAATAAAAAAGGCGTAGATGCAGAAATAGCATACCCTAGAACTTCCCAGAATGCGCCATAATAACCTACTTCCGAAGGACCAAAGAGTAACCATAAACCCATACCAGATGCGAAAAGGCTGAGGCCGATTCGCAACCAGTTTTGTGACCCTCTAGCCGATAAATATTCGTCGTTATCAAGTTCTCTCTCAGTAGTCGCTTGGTATCCTACATAACCAAAGAAACCTAGCGTTGCAATCATCAATCCATATGCGATATTTGTATCCATTTTTCTTCCTCCGCTGGCATTATCCAGATCAGGTTCATGGGTCGCCACCCGAAGATGGCCTCTCAGCAAAATGCTCCCCAGTTAAGGCAATGCTATGACAAGAGATAATTCAATATTGCTACGACTAATTTTCATCTGGAAGCATGAAAGAGTAAGTCCAATCTTGTGGAGTTTCCAATGTTCTTTTTACTGACCTTGGGCTAATCCATCTGAGGAGATTTAGTGGGCCTCCTGCCTTGTCATTAGTTCCAGAAGCACGCGCGCCTCCAAATGGTTGTTGGGCTACTACTGCGCCTGTAGGTTTGTCATTTATGTAGAAATTTCCTGCAGTAAAACGTAGAGCGTTGTATGCCTTTTGGATGTTGTCTTCATTGCTTGAGAAAATAGAACCAGTAAGAGCATATGGCGATGCTTGATCACACATCTTTAGAACGTTTTCAAAGTCTTCATCATCATATACATATACAGTTAGAACCGGGCCGAATATCTCTTCAATCATTGATTCGGAGTTTGGATCAGATGTTACTATTATAGTCGGTTCAATGAAATATCCTGTTGATGAATCATAATTCCCGCCACATACAATTTCACAGCTTTCTCTTGAGGATGCTCTATCTATGTAGCCGGAAATTTTGTTAAATGAACGCTTGTCAATTACAGCTGTCATAAAGTTAGTGAAATCACGAGCATCGCCCATCTTTATTTTAGAAATTTCTGTGACTAAATTACTGGATATAGCACCCCACACAGATTGAGGTATGTATGCTCTACTTGCAGCCGAACACTTCTGTCCTTGGTATTCGAATGCACCTCTCAATAAAGCAACGATAAGTCCCTGACGATCACAATCAGGATGGGCCACAACGAAGTCTTTGCCCCCTGTCTCACCTACAATTCTAGGGTATGATTTCAGATTTGGGAGGGCCAAACCAATTTCTTGCCAAAGCCCTTGAAATGTAGCAGTTGAACCTGTAAAGTGTAGACCCGCAAAATCTGGATTTGCCAGAGCAATCTCAGTTATTTCAGCACCAGACCCAGGTAGGAAATTTATCACACCTGCAGGAAGTCCTGCTTCCATCATCAATTGCATCAAAACATAATTTGAGTGATACGAATTACGGCTAGGTTTCCAAACACCAGTACATCCAACAATAGCAGGAGCACTAGGTAGATTAGCGGCAATACTTGAGAAATTGAAGGGTGTTATTGAAAGTACAAAACCCTCTAATGGGCGTATTTCTGTAGAATTTTGGACTCCCGATGGAGATACTAATGGCTGGAAATCATCATGAAAACCTCTTGCATAATGGCAATTGAAACGCCAGAAATCAATCAATTCACAGGCTGCATCTATCTCTGCTTGAAATGCGGTCTTTGACTGATTTAACATAGTTGCAGCATTAACTCTCATTCGCCAATCGCCCGCTAATAAGTCTGCACATCGCTCAAAAATCGCACAACGCCCCTCTAGCCCCAAATCAATCCAATCTTTCTGAGCAGATACAGCAGATGCACAAGCGGCTTCTATTTCTTCACGACCAGCAAGATGGACATTAGCAATCACATGACCATGATTATGTGGGATCACTTGTGTTGTTGTTGTACCTGTAAAAACCGCTTCACCATTGATTATACATGGTATTTCCAATACCTCTGCCATTTGACGGTCTAACTCTGCTTGAAGCGATTTTCTTTCAGGACTTCCTGGAGCATAACCCAGTATTGGCTCATTGGTAGGATGGCTTGCCATGGTCATTCGTGAGGACTCGCCTCTAACAAAATTGCGTATTGTAAATCACATTTGTGATTCATTCTCGTCCTTCCACCAGGCTTCTTCACCGGGCTCTGGTGGGTCGAATATATCGATATCTCTTTCGACTCTATTTTCAAAGTCGTGAAATATAGACTGATTTTGATTTACTTTACCAGTAAAGCCAACTATGAAAGATTTGGCCCCCATGTACTGTACAAATAAACCTGCTAACAAAAATGGGATTGTGAAACCACATAAGAACAATATTTCAATTCCATGCATACCGGGTCCTTCGTCACCAAAAATCATGAATGGAGTTAGTGTGAAAGGAATACCAAAACAAAATAAAAAAAGACCGAAAAACATGGCTGCGATTCTTTGACTTAGAGGGAAATCCATGTTATCAACAAGTTTTGTGCTTATGACCACTCATCCAAGTCATCCTTCTTGGCCTTCTTCCATTCTCTATAGTGAGCCTTGCAGACTGACACTCTACGTGATTGACCATTCAAGCCATCCTCACCCCAAACGTCAGCAGCACGGTCAAATGCAATTCGGCGACCTCCAATTTTCTTGTCGGCAAAACCTCCACAGCCAGCCACTTGACAATTGACTTGTCCTACAAATTCTTCTTTCTCAGATTTACCTGATTTACCAGATGCTTCATCGGCAGCAACACGCTTCTTACGTGCCTTTGACTTGAATCCCATGTTTCCACCGCCTAATTGATCAAATTAGAAACTTACCTCGGCCCAATCGATATCGAAAGGACCTCCTACCTTTGCAATAGATGCTCGGCGATCAGGACCTACACCCACACAAACTACAGGGATTCCGGCTAATTGTTCGATTCTGTCGACTATTTTACGTACAGCATCCGGCATAACATCATATCCAGAAGATTCCATTCTACTACGATCTGCCATCTCAATCCAATCAGCATCTGATAATTCGGGAAACCCTGGATGGGTTTCATAGACAGGTATACAACGAGCAATGTCTTCTGCCAAAGTAGGAACAAAACTAATTGGTTTTCCATCCATTTCATATCCTATACAAATTTTGATTTCATCGAGTCCGCCTAAAACATCTAGCTTTGTCACTACTAATCCAGTGTAGCCACTTATTCTATGAGCGTCTTTCAAAGCAACAATATCAAGCCAACCAGTACGACGAGGTCTGCCAGTTGTAGTTCCAAATTCATGACCTACCTGAGCCATATGCATACCAGGTCCCTCATCAAGAGATAGTTCACTTGGGAATGGACCATTTCCAACTCTAGTACAATATGCTTTGGTGATGCCAAAACATTCAGTAACATGACCGGGATGAATTCCAGCCCCATGCGTAGCATTGGCTCGGCCGACTACACTTGATGTTACGAACGGGTATGTCCCTTGATCTATATCTAGAAGAGCGCCCTGAGCACCTTCAAGTAGAACATTTTCACCATTACGTAGTGCGATGTCTACCATCTGGCCTGTTGGTTTGATGGCCCCCCCATACCTGTCAAGAATCCATTGGAGGTCTTTTTCCAGTTCTACTGGATCAATTTTTTGATCGACACCAACTGTTCTCAATTGTTGATTCATACGAGAAATGGTATTTGCTATTTTTTCAGAGTCCGCAAGTACTCCTTTAATATCTGCAAAACGAATCCCAACTCTCTCTATCCTGTCACGATAAGCAGGACCTATTCCTCTACCAGTAGTCCCAACCACCTTATCTGCTGAATCATATAATCTATGGAATGGGAGTATTACGGAAGCCCTCTCTGAAATGAATAGGCGCTTTCCTTCAGGCCTCTCTCCAGTCAATCCATGCCAACGATCTAACTCTTGTTCTAAGACCCATGGATCAATTACCATACCATCTCCAAGTACTAGATTACATTGAGGAGAGGTGACTCCAGAGGGTATCTGATGGAGTTTGATCGTAGTATCTCCAAGTACGATTGTATGGCCCGCATTATTGCCGCCTTGAAAGCGAACTGCCCACGTTGATTGTGGTGCCAACTGATCAATCGCTTTCCCCTTTCCTTCGTCACCCCACTGGGCTCCGAGTACTACTGTAGCAGGCACCGTAACAAAGGGATATACGGAGGGTGTATGAACTAATTGGTGGAGGCATTATGATAGTTCTAGCCCCGATTCCCATTGGGAATGGATTATGAATGAGTGGTAGGTCGCCGCGACTGTATGGCTCAGAGGTTCCCAGAGGCAGAGCGTCGTCTACTAGACAAGTGGATCTGTATGCGGTGTAGTGCAACACATCGTGGAACCAAGGTGCGAGTATGCAGAAAGTGTGGCTATACTGGCCTCAGACTCAAAGCAAAAGAACGTAGATCTGCATGATACTGCCACCTCTGTAGTAATCATCTAATGTATGAACTCATAGTTGACCTTATGTCCGGACTCTTGGCTGCAGGAGTTGAAGGGTTTGCTCTTAGTATTGGCTTAATTCTTGCACTCGGGCCTCAGAACGTTTTCGTACTCAGACAGGGACTTCTAAGATCTCATGTTTTTGTTGTGTGTTTAGTATGCTCATTATCGGATGCTACCCTAATTGCAGCCGGTGTACTCGGCATGGGATCCGTACTCTCGGGAATCGAAGGAGCAGAATTTTACATAGCAATAATTGCTGCTATATTCATCTCTAGTTACGGATTTTTAAGAATAATTTCAGCCATGAATCCAAAGGGTATTTTTCCAGACGAAGAAGGAGATGAAGAATCCTCAGAAAACATCAAATCAACTGTGGCTGCTGCACTAGCTTTCACATTTCTAAATCCACATGTGTATGTCGATACAATCCTACTAATCGGAGGTGCATCTAGTAGATATTTTGCAGAAGATAGAATAGCATTTGGGATAGGCGCTGCTACTGCATCATTTGTATTCTTCTTTTCACTAGGATATGGTGCAAAGAGGCTCTCTCATATTCTAAATAACCCTAGGGCTTGGAAAATAATTGACCTTGCTATTGCTTGTATAATGTTTGTAATAGCAATTGCAATAATGATACCTCACCTATGAAAGTAAATCTTTGAGTGCATCTAACAACTTCTGTATATCATTCAAATTATTATCAATATGAGGTGATACTCGCAAAAGTCCAGCTCTACTGGTAACTAAAATTGAATAATCATCTTGCAACTTATTCGCTATATCGAGACTACTATGACCCTCTGGCAATCTAAGACTAACAATTGCACTACGCTCTGATTCAGATTGAGGCGAAGCGATTTCAATGCCAATTTTATTGACCCCTTCGATTAATGAATCAACCAATGAAATGTCATGCTCCCATACTTTATCAATTCCAAATTTATTGATTTCTTCAACCGCTGCTGCTAATCCTAATGCTGCACCAAAATGTATAGTTGTATACTCAAAACGGCTTGCATCATCTGGTAGAATCATGCGCTCTGCTTTGAGGTCCCAAATATCTGCATGACTCCTAAATCCAAGTAAACCAGGAATCAAACTAGTACTCAATTCAGGAGAAATGTATGCAACTGCAGCACCATATGTTCCACGAAGCCATTTATATCCAGAAGACACAATTACATCGGCACCAGTAGACTCCGCATCTATAGGCACCATCCCCATAGATTGCGTTGCATCAACAACAAGTAATGCACCAACTGAATGAGCTGCTTCTGCAAATTTTTCTAAATCGTATCTCTGACCATTTGAAAATTCGACATGAGATAGAGTAACCACTGATGTTGATTCATCAATCAATGAAATAATATCGTCGGGTTCGGTGTAGTAATTGTGATCATGATCTGCTAATTTTATTTCCGCACCATTCTGATCCGCTACCCTCTTCCATGGATAAACAGTGGAAGGAAAAGAAGACTTAGTTGAGACTACATTACTACCTTTTGCAGGAGAAATAGCCCATGCGATAGAGCATAGTAGTTCAGTTGCGCTTGAACCAACACAAACATTTGTAATATCACAAGAAAGGAGTTTGGCTGCGGCTCTACGAAGCGGCAACATACCATTTTTCTCCGCATCACCATCGAACTCAGCAGCACCACCTCTAGCCAATGAATTCGACCATTCAGATGATACTTTATGAGCTAAAACAGATGTTGTTGCAACATTTGCATAGGATAGATTAGTCCATTCCGCCATCTAACTCACTAATACAGGCGGCTTGGTCGAAGCACTTCAAGGCTCAGGAGTGCTTTACTTCGTTAAGGAGGGCTTCCAATGCAGTTTGGATCTGAAGACAGAGGGGGCCATAGTGAATAGGTAAATTCGCATCATTGAATATATCATCAAGTATTGATGCAGTCATACCAAGACGTATATCTAGATCTTTGTCATTATTGAGAAGCCACTTCTGAATCGCATCACGAGAAGCATTTCTGATATTACGAGGGACTTGATTATCTTCTAACTGACCTAGAACCTGAGCGATTTGCTGTATGCGAGTCTCGATATCTGACATGCGACGCCTCCAACGGCCCGCCGACCAGCGGTTCATGCTTAAGCACATCCCCTGTCAATAGGTCATTACTCAGCGCACCAAGTAGCCCAAGGCATATTCTCTCGATTGGAATGACCAACTCCTGGACCATCGATACCCAGAGCAATTATACCCACCTCTGATTCGTTGTCAATAAATTCATCCAAAGTTGATTTAACTGCATCCATAAGTCCATCCCCGGAAGATATGCGATCTGCGACTCTGTAACTTAGCATGGCTCTAGTTATTGCCTCTCCTATTCCAGTAGCCCCTACTCCAACATCTTGTTGAACCCAAAAACCACACCCAGGTAATGGAACATCCCCTACTCTTCCAGGTGGTCTATTGCTGCAACCCCCAGTACTAGTTGCACAGACAATGAGACCTTGCTCGTCCCTTACTACAACACCTACAGTATCAGTTGCTTCTTCATGAGGTGGACGCCCCTCAACTTCTCGCCTATCAAATCCTTTGTCATCAGCCCAAATCCTAGCTCCATCGCCGGCTAACCCATTGATTTCTTCATCTAATAAATCTGCAGCGACCCTTATTGGGTTAGGAGTTTCCTTCATTGCTACTACAAAGCCCATCCGTCCATCAGATGTTTGTATAGATGCATCAACCAATACTGAGCCATCTGTTCTAAACACTGAACCGGTACCTGCATTGAATACGGGATCATCTTCGAGAATAACACATGCTTCTACTGCGGCCTCTAACGCACTACCTCCTGATTTTAGTATCTCAGAGGCCCTAACTACAGCGGCTTCAACATTAGTTTTTCTTTCAGGTCCAGCCCCGGCTCCACCATGAGCTACTACGGCAGGTCTAACCATCCAATCCCCTTACTTCGTATACGAACAAGGTCTTAATTAAACGCCCAAGTACATCTAAGATATGCAATATTGAATCATTAATTATTTCAAGCGCTTGGTTGACTATCAGGGGACCCTGATATAGTGTCAATTACACTAGCTAGACGTTCTACTAGGCTGACCTTCTCTTCAGCACCAATCAATGCGTTTTGAAGTACTTCATCAAGAGAATCAACGGGTATAATTTCAACCTTTGATTCATATTTCTCATCAATTAAGACATCTTGCTGATTAGATCTTGGGATTATTACGCGATCTATTCCAGATTTTACTGCCGCCTCGATTTTTGCTGATACTCCGCCTATCGGTAAAACTTCTCCTCTGACTGATAGTGATCCAGTCATAGCTAGATTCTGATCTATCGGTATGCCCTCAAATGCACTGATTATAGCAGTAGCCATTGTAATGGAAGCACTATCTCCGTCGACATTATGAGTACCTGGGAATTGTACGTGTAGATCATAATCCTGAATATCTTTACCTGTTAACTTCTTTACTACTGCACTAATATTAGTTACAGATTCTTGAGCCAAGTCCGACAAGCCACCTGTTGCAATCACCTTTCCAGATCTTCCTTGTGCTGGTGTAACCATTGCCTCTACTGGAAGTACAACGCCTGAGTAATCTGAAAGACCGGTGTCTGCACCAAGTACAGCAAGACCATTTACTCTGCCGATTCTTTCTCCTCTATTGACTAGCATAGAGTATTCAGATTGCCTCTCTAAATATCTATCTGCAACTTGCTGCTCAAGTGGTTTTGCAATTGCTCGGGCGCGAGTGACATGCTCTAAGAATACTAGTGATGAGTTTTCTTCAGCCGCTAGATCACCAGCAATTCTCACTAGTCCACCTAACTCTCGGAGACGAAGTGAGAGCTTTCCGCGCCTACCACTACGCCTCTGTGCCTCCTTGAGAATAAGTCCAATAGCACTAGGATCGAAATGAGGGATAGATTTTCCAGTGTTCTTCTTCATCTCATTACGAACTTCTTGAGCAATAAAACGAACTAACCTGCGACGATTCCTTTCAGTATCACGCATGTCAGTATTCACATAAACCTCGTAACCATATCCGCGAATTCTACTTCTAAGAGCAGGATGCATATTTTGGATACTGTCAAGATTACCTGCAGCGACTAAAATAAAATCGGTAGGCACTGGTTCTGACTTTGTCAATGCACCACTAGACCTCTCGGATCTACCTGAGATTGAGAGTGCTCTTTCCTGCATTGCAACGAGTAGGGCTTGTTGCTCCTCCATCCTTAGCATTCTTATTTCATCAATGTAGAGAACTCCTTTGTTGGCCCTATGGACTGCTCCAGGCTCAACTCTCTCATGAGCAGGTGTAGCCAAATCCGCACCTGATTGGAAAGGGTCGTGACGAACATCTCCCAATAAAGCACCAGCTAGTGTGCCCGTTGCATCTATGAAAGGAACTTCTTCATTACGCTCATGTTTAACAAGTAATTTTGGAATATTACCTTCTTCGCCAGCAGTAAGACGGGTTCTAAGGAAGAAATATCCGAATACTAGAAGAAATGACCCGAATATAAAAGTAAGAATTTCTCCAGAGCTAATTGTTGCTAGAAGTAATGCTGCACCAACAACTAAAGCAATGAATAGTAGAGTTCTATTTGTTCTCTCTTTTTGTTGTTTAATTTGAGTTCGGCGCTCAGAAATAATAGTTGAGCCTCGTCCGGCTGGAACTGTACGAATACGGGGTTCATTCTCATCTTCATGGTTACGATAAACTAGAATATCCTCTAATTGCTCTTTTGGAAGAAATTCGGTCATTGAGCGAGCCAACATAGACTTCCCTGTACCTGGTTCTCCTACCATGATGATGTGACGACGTTGCTCTGCTGCTTTGCGGACTATGATTGAGGCTGCCTCTTGCCCAATTACTTGATCTACAAGTTTCTCAGGAATTGGGACTTCTTCGGTTGATTTTATTTTCAACTGTGAGGCCCATTCCTCAACGGACTGAGTACAAATGGGATCCTTGTCATTAGCCACACCAAAAGCAGCACCATCTTCCCACGACTCAAGTGGATCAACAGGTAACTCTGAATCACTCACGGCTCATACCTCGGGATTAGGCCTGCAAGACGCACCTTCTTGAAGGTGCGTAAGGAATTATGTAAACACAACAAGACGATTTGGGACCTATTCTCTTCGGTTTAGATAAGATTCGCCATAATAATTCCATTGTTCCATGGTCCAACCAGGAGGAAGTCCTTCTGGAGGAAGCGGTGGACCCATACCCGGTGGTGGTGGTGGTATCTGTAATGGGGAGGAAGGGGATTGTTGAGGTTCTTCCAAATCAATCTCTTGATGACTATATTCTACTAAACTAGATCTTTGACGGCTAAGGACTACTGCTAAAAGAACAACTACAGATAGAAGTAAAATCACACCAATACTTAGACCTATAGTAAGTGCACTTATTCCATTACCACTATTAGCTTTTGAATCATCACCAACCTCTTCGAATTCAGTATCACTTGGCTGTGTTGCGAATACCTTGTAAGAAATTAGAGTAGAACGATCAAAGCCATTTGAATCTACTGAACTAACATCCAGTGTAACATAATCACCCGTTGATAGCCCCTCACCATCTGCAGCCAGAACAATAAATGGACCAAAGTTATACGATACGCCAAAATCATTACAAATTCCAGTAATACTGTTACAAACACTCCATCTTACTTCTATATCCGAGAGTTCGTGACTTCCAATGTTAGTAATCATAACGCTAGGGTTACTACCAAAATCAACACTACTGATACTAGCAGAAAGGTCTCCATTACCAGTACTATCTTCCCAATGAAGTGGTAATTCACTAACTACAGACACAGTAATAATCTCTGCACTAGCATCTCCGTGCCGGTCTTCAGCAGTTATTGTCACTAGCTCTTCTCCAGCGGTCTCCCAACTCATTGTAACTAAACCTGAGATTGGATTGTAAAGTACGGCACCGGGTACAAATGTAGTTACAGTTATCCAAATCTCTTCATCAGGATCGTCGACATCGGTAACTAAACTAAGAATGTCAAGATTTATTCGATCACCCACTTGAACTATAATTTCTTCATGTTCAGATATATCGATTCTAGGTTCGTCGTTGATATTATTGACATGATAGGTTACCACTGTATCTGAAAACTTGATTCCATCTGAGGCTCTAATTGTAATCTCAGACATGCCAAATGAATCATCATCAAGAGATTCTACGTTAAGCATGTGGCCATTTAGATTTGCTCTTACAAGATTTTCATCACTAATAGATACAATACTTACTTCGAGTCCAGTAGGTGGGACTGAGTTACCCTCATCATCAGAATCTGACAAGAAATATGTCAATGCAAGACTACCTGAACTACCTTCCTCGAATGATTGAGTTGGTATGGGTGCCCATCTTGGTTGGCCATTCTCAACTACATTGAATAATATTGTCCCAGTATTCACATCTTCTCCATCATCAACTGTTACAAATAATCCTTGAGTAAGAGGATTTCCTTGAGAATCTAAAGCGACTTCTTGGAAGTTCACCAACAACTCAAATGTCGAGGAGTCGTATGAAATAAACTCTGGAGCATTACTATCAATAGTAATCATAGATAAGGGAGTCTCTGCATCAGAAATAAGACCCACAATCGAGACTCTTTCTACAGTATCTACCTTTACTGTGGGCACTCCAAAGAATCCTTCATCGCCGGATCCAAGAACGGTGGGTAGAGCATTGCGTAATTCGAAAGCATTGTTGGCAACTTCCCAGTCAGAAGTTTGTCCAGATGGATCAGTCCATTGTATTCGGACGTCATAGTTACCCGTTTCTGCATTAATTGGAGGAGATATTGTATGTACGTAGCGAGAATTACCACCAGTCCCAACTAATTCTACACTTGTAATCCATGAGGATTCCCAATCCCCTATGTCGCTCTGCGAATACTGGAAAACAGTAGTCATAGTAGAGGTATCATCTACAAGGTCATTTGATAGTGCAGTAGACTCAAACTGAAGGTCTATTCCACGATGTATAGATGGAGAGCCAATTGAAGAAGGGCGGCTTGCCACAGGAGGCATATCATGGAACGCCACATCATCCATGTAATCATTAGAACTAATTCTGTCTCCAGTAAGGTCACTTAGGCGGGCCCTAAAAGAAGAGGCTCCAGATGGAGATAGGCTAACATCACTAGTATCAAAAGAAGTGATATAGGATTGAGTTCCTGAAATTCCAAGTTGATTTAGAGATATGCTACCCAGTTGTACTTCATCTGCTCCTTGAAGGTAGTATACTGAGATAGTACCGCCCTCATCATAGGACTCTGCTCCGTTGTTCATCACCTGAACCTCTAAATCTATTATATCCCCTTGAATGAATCCCAAATTACCATTTGAATTACGTGCATCGAATTGACTAATCCCTACATCAACTAAGGGCCCCATGTCAAGATCAATTGCCGCATACACCCCATTCCAAGTAGTATGAGGTCCATCCATCAAAGCTATTACTGGCCAGAAATTTTCCCATTGAGTAGAACCGCCTGAAGCACGAACTTTACTTAGTGGAGTGTCCCATGATAACGTCTCTAACTGATTTGAATTGAGAGTTATTTGTTCAAATCCTGTGCCTGTACTATCCAATAACCAATCCCTCCATACATGATGTGGTTTGTATCCATTACTGTATGCCTCAGCGCCAGTCTTCTCGGTAATCGCACCATAGACAAAGACCTGAACAGATCCACTACCAATATAGGTCACATCAAGTGTTGTTGTTACTGTATCACCTGCACCATTAAGAGAAATTGAAAGTTCCATTCGGAAATCTGTTGAGTCCGCGTGCATACAACCACCTGAACTAAACTGTGAATCATAGTAATTTGTGCCAGATGCACCCACTTTGTAACAAGTACCGGAAGCAACATCAGCGAAGGCAAAAGTGGGATAACCAGAAGAACCAGCCATGACATGGTCCTTTCTATTGATAGGTCCATCAGATGGCCAACCACTACTATCTCCTTCGAAAAAGGATACAAATGTAAAATCATCCGGATTATCAGATTTCAAATTAGTTAGTGATGGAGAGGCACTACTCATACATGGGCCGCACCAATGTGCTCCCACATACTCCCCAAAAACAGTATGCCCAGGACTGGTTGCAAATCTGGGCATATCTTTTGTAGCGAGTTCTTCTCGATTTATTTCATCCTGACTTTCAACACTGAAAAATCCAATTGAGGACATTGTGACGACTAATATCACAATTGAAAATGTTGGAAGTTGATTAAGGCTACTCGCACTATTCATCAATCTATCCGTGGGATTAGGGCGTATAACGCTAACCTATAACAGTTCGATGTAGAAACGACCCTTTAGGGTCGGATATTTTCTAAAAAGAGAGGTTTTGACCATCGAAGGTATTGAATCTGAATAGCTCTGAGGAAGCACTATGGGTGTGTCAAGAGGCAGTGCTGAAGAATCCGATTGGGTAGCATTGCGAGAAGATGATGGTCGTGCTTATCTAGTTAATAGAAACGCTGGTGAATTAAAGATCAAAGGACTTGGGAGGTTCAACTGTAAAGAACTCCTCAGTGATTATACAATTGGCGATAGAATAAAAGTAGGGCAGAAATCACTAACAATTGTTGACGCAGCACTTCCAGAAGCCCGAAGGAACATGAGTAGAAGGGCTCAAACTATAGGAATTAAAGACTCTGGATTTCTAATTTCATGGATGGGACTGGGAATTGGAAGTCGCGTATTGGAAGGTGGACATGGCTCTGCTGGACTCGCTATGCATCTAGCCAATGTGATGGGGAGTAAGGGATGCCTAATCTCTGTTGAAAATCGTTCTGAACATGCAGAAGTTGGCAAACATAATATGGAACGAATGAGGGAGTTTATGCCAGAGTTTCCTGAATGGCATCTCCTTGAAATGGAGTTAGTAGATGCTGTGTCTGAAATTGATGTTATCTGTAAAGAATTAGATGCTGCAATTATAGATATTGCAGAACCTTGGACCGTAGTAGCAAACATTTCAGAAAAAATCAAAACTGGTGGAAGAATTGCATGTTATTGCCCAACAACTTCTCAACTTGAGAAATCTTGGGAAGCAGTAGAAAAACAAAATATGATTGTTGAGTTTGCAGGAGAAATGATTGAACGTCGTTGGTCTAAAGCCGGAAGAGGAGGAGTTCGTCCCGGAAACCAACCCATGGGACATACTGCATTTCTGCTAATTGCGGCTAAAATAGCACCACATGACACAGAAGAAGAATAAAAATTTCACAATGTTTTCAATTGACGGCTACCTGATCCACCTGGACCAATCCAATCGTCTGGTTTGTTACCAAGGATATTATCAAGTGCAATTAGATCCTCATCAGTCATTTGAAGAGCAATATCAATACAACCTAGATTTTCCTTAAGTTGACTAGGAGTAGTTGCTCCAAGGAGAATTGTTGTAACATTCTCATTTTTCAGGCACCATGCAAGAGCCAATTGTGCTGCACTACAGTTCATTTTCTCAGCATATTCACATAAAGAACTAACAATTTCATATTCGCCACGAGATCTACGTTCTTCGAGGTCATCGATAAGCCACTCATATCCGGATTGGGTGGCACGCGAATCTTCGGGTATACCATCCAGATACTTACCGGTCAGGAAACCTGATCTCAGTGGACTCCAAATTGTAGTTCCAATAGAATAAGGTGGATTGTATAGAGGGAAATATTCCTCTTCAAATCTCTGTCTATGAAGCATGTTATACTGGGGCTGTTCAAATTGTGGTGGCTCAAGGCCTTCACTCCTAGCAATCCAAAATGCTTCGGTAATTTGCTGTGCCGACCACTCGCTTGTACCCCAAGATGTTGCCTTACCTGATCGTACCAAATTTGTCATGGCACGTACCACTGTTGCAGTTGGAGTAAATTGGTCGGGACGATGGCAGAATACCATATCGACATAATCTAACTGAAGACGCTTAAGACAAGCATCAATACCTTCTCTACAATGCTTCATAGAAAGTCCTGATTCGTTTACTCCAACTCCTCCCCAGTATATCTTTGTAGTAATAACAAGTTCATTACGCCTCCATAAATTAGGATTCTCCTCTTGTAATTGTTTTAAGGCGATTCCAAATATTCTCTCGGCCTCACCATTGGGATTACCATATGCTTCAGCATGATCAAAACAATTTATTCCTGCTTCACGAGCAGTTCTCATCAATTCTTTCGCCGTTTTAACCCCCGAGTCACCAGAAAGTCTCTCTTTAACACCATAAGTAGCCCAAAATCCATACGAGAGTACAGACACTTGAAGCCCCGTATTACCCATCATCCTGTAGTACATCGAGTCCGCCGCCATGGTACTCTGTGGGGTCTCAACTACTCAAGCATTCGCTTGATTCCTTAGTCGGCTTCGATTCGATTCATAAATTGAATATGCGACGCCATGCCTATGAGAGACAGTTCCGGATGGGAGCCGACAGCCTTCCGCACACATACAATTGGGCAAATTGTGGATAATGGATTCGATCTAATAGGATCTAAAGTTACACTGTGTGGATATGCAGAAACAATTCGAGGAAGAGGTGCTATTGCATTTGTTATGATCAGAGATGGTACTGGCCACATACAGGCATTCCTGAAGAAAGATAACATGAATGAAGATTCGTTTGCAGCTGTACAATCTGCGTCCCGCGAATCTACTATGCAGATTAGTGGATTAGTGGCTCAAAAGAGACCTCCAAAAGTTGCCGATGGAGAACCCACTCCACCTCCTGAATATGAGATTCAAGTTGAGGCTGCAAATATTCTATCAATGGCCGGTACACCTTTACCAGTAGGAATAATAGATGAGGTAAATGTAGGTTTAGATATTAGACTTGATAATCGTCATCTAGATCTTCGTAGGTCTCATGTTAATGCTATGTTTCAGCTTAGAAGTAAAGTATTGCAATATGGTCGAGAACATCTAATTAGCGAAGGATTCCAGGAAATAAACAGTCCAAAAATAATAGCTAGTGCTAGCGAAGGGGGGACTAATCTATTCCCAATGATGTATTTTGACACTCCTGCATACCTAAGTCAATCCCCACAATTATACAAGCAATTAGCAGTTCTAGGAGGGCTAGAAAGAGTATTTGAGATAGGGCCAGCATTCCGTGCGGAAAAACATGATACGTATCGTCATTTGAATGAATTTATTTCTTTTGATATTGAAGGAGCCTGGATGAATGATGAGGATGTAATGGGAGTTCAAGAAAGGATGATTCACTACATATGGAGCAAGGTTGCTAATAATGACCAGAGTCTCATTGACATTGTAAATGAATACAAAATAAGTCAAGGTAAGGAACCGGTTGTAATTGAAGTACCAGAATTACCTTTTCCAAGAATATCTTACTGTGAAGCAATAGAGATTGTACAAAATGGAGGAGGAGAAATTGAATGGGGAGATGATATTGAGAGCCATCACTGTGACTTAATTGCTGAAAATCATCCTGGATTTCACTTCCTTCCACGTTGGCCTATGGCCATGAAACCATTCTACATTTTCCATGACGATAGTGAAAAAGGAGTAACTGGAGGGCAATTAAGTAGAGGGTTCGACCTTAATTACGGGCGTGACGAGATGACTAGTGGCGGTCAACGTGAACATCGAGTAGATGTTTTGGAGCAGAATTTGAGAGACATGAATCTTGACCCCAGCGAATTCACATTCTACACAGATGGGTTCCGTTATGGGGCGCCACCTCACGCAGGATGGGGATTAGGTGTTGCTAGACTTCTAATGGTCTTGACCGGAGCCGGGAATGTACGAGAAGTTGTACTATTTCCCAGAGATAGATCACGGGTTACACCGTGAAATTTTGTAAAGTGAATCTTAAGCTTTACTTACGTTAACTGCATTGGGTCCTCTATCAGATTCCCCTACTTCGAACTCTACGGTATCACCGTCTTCGATTTTACCTTCGATATCGGAAATATGAACGAATAGGTCACTTTCACCCTCTCTTTCAATGAATCCATATCCTTTTGTCTGGTTAAACCACTTCACCTTGCCTTGTGCCATGTAATCTGGGCCGCGATGCTTCAAGTACTTGATACCACACCCCATTACAGAGGTCAGAACCGAAAAGAACGGGTATCCAAGACCCCTCCGCAACATGAGTAACATGGCCAAGCCGCGATTTGCTTACTTGCTTCTAAGAGAGCACCCCTACGGAAGAGAAATGTTACGTCAAATATTATCTGAAGGTTTCATACCATCAATCATCATCACAGAAGATTCGGAAATAGCCGATGAAGAAAGAGAAAAATTTCTTATTCGCATAGAGGGTAATGAGATTGCACCGACAATTGATGAACAATTATCTGAATTAGAAAATCAAGGAATTAGTATCCCTCACATCCAGGTACCAATACATAATAGTGAACAAGTAATGCCACATATACGTGATTTGACTCTTGATTTAATTGTATTTGGAGGCACCAGAATAATTCGTGGAGAAATCCTAGATCACCCATATGATGGTGTAATTAATTCACATCCAGGGCTTCTGCCCGAATGTCGAGGTTCAGCATCTCCAGCATGGAGTGTTTATCACGACATACCAATAGGTTCATCAACTCATTTTTGTGATAATGGGATCGATACTGGCGAGCTTCTTATTCGTAGGGAAATAGAAGTAAAAAGAGGCATGACATACGAAGATTTGTGCTATGAAACCCTTGTTTTGGCTGGTGTTTTAATGAAGGAAGCACTAATGTCTTATCAAGAGAGGAGATGGGATGAGATGAGGCGCCCCCAAGGTACGAGTGAATTTCCCACCTTTAGAAACGCCCCAGAAGAAATTTTACAAGTGGTTTATGAAAAACTAAAACAAGAAACTTATGCTCATTATATCGATTAGGTGAAATTATGAATGAATTATTGAAAACACAATTCCCATTTGCTGAAAATGTTTTGGAAGGAAGGACAGCACTTGTTTGTGGTGCAAGCAAAGGAATTGGCCGCGCATGTTCTCTGATGCTAGCACGAGCAGGAGCCAAAGTCATAGCATGTGCACGTTCTAATGAAGAGCTTGAATCACTTAGGACTGAATTACATGGATCCAATCATGAGATTATTGTTTTAGATCTTGAAAATATTGACCAAGTACGTGATGCTGTTTCAGAACTAAAGGATGTTGATATTGTAATCAACAATGCAGGAGGACCGCCTGGTGGAGCTTTATTAGATAATGATCTAAATGATTTCAGTGGGCCTTTTGCAAGACATCTTCATGCCTCCCACACTATAGCTCAAATTCTTTCGCCTGGAATGGAAAAAAAAGGGTATGGGCGCTTTGTTAATATAATTTCAACATCTGTTAGAGAACCAATAGATAACATCGGTTTGTCCAATACACTCAGAGGAGCAATGGGGTCTTGGGCGAAATCACTATCAAGAGAATTAGCACCATGTATCACAATAAATAATATTCTACCTGGTTTTACGGATACTGACAGGCTTGGTTCTCTAGCAAGTTCAATATCAGACAAAACAGGTAAATCAGTTGATGAAATTCGAGATAATTGGATGAACTCTGTACCCATACAGAGATTGATTGATCCTCTAGAAACTGCAATTGCGGTTACATTTCTTTGCCTTCCCTCATCGGGATCAATTCGCGGTGTTAGTCTAGCAGTAGATGGTGGAAGAATGCGTTCAATATGAAGTGGTGATACGCTTGCTATTTGATATCTTTTTCTCGATTTCTCAGACTCCAGATACAACCGGCCACATTCCCTCTGAGAGTGAGATGTTTGCTAACTTCCTCGATCAAGTTGAGAAGGCTGATGATTTGGGATTTGGAGTCGGGTGGGTTGCTCAAGCACATCTTTCAACGGAAGTACAAAAAAGAAACAAAAAGCCAGTAGTCCCTCATTACCCTGGAGAAGTTGGACTATGTACTGACTTTTTCCAAGTTGCACAGAAAATGTTCTCTCGCACTAAGAGACTCGAAGTAGGGAGTGCTGTGATGTCCATCCTTGCTAGTGGTGGACCAATACCACAAGCAGAACGTATTGGATCATTTCTAGCACTTCATGGTATGGACCCAAATGAAACTAGAAAGCTTCACATCGGATTCTCAGCAGGTCGTTTTGAATTTATGGCTAGACCTTATGGTATATTTCCTCGAGATCCTGTTGAAGAGGCGGCTTGGCCTTCACTTAGAGGACAAATCTTTGCTGAGGCCTCTGAAATATTTCTTCGTCTGCTAAATGGAGAAATGATTTCTACAGACGTCATCAGTCCAACAATCCTAAAAAGAGAGAATTTTAGATCCGATGAAGACTGGATGGCTGTAATTAATACTGCATCTCAATTCTATGGGGTTGACAACGATTCTGATTCAGTTCTTATCAAACCAAGATATATCTTTGAGGAAATTAAGACCATTCCTAAAGAATGGCGACGAGACCTGCTGAATTTAGTACTAGGAAGTCATGACCCAAAGCTTCAGATTGAAGTAAATCGTTGGCGGCCAGTTCAAGTTTTTAATCTCTCAATTACCCCCCCTCACATTATCAATGAAACTCATGATAGAATGAAAGAAAATTATCATCCAGACGGGGGAGAGTGGACTCGTGAGATGATGCCACGTACTGTAATGATATTCGTTAATGATGAACCAGGACTTACTGATGAGGAGCGAAGCAATGCTGCTAAAGAAGAAGCAAGGGCAGCACTCAATACATATTGGAATGCATTGGAAGGAACTATTGATCCAGCAAAGGTTGAGCGTGCAACTGATAATGCAGTTATTGGAAATACTCAAGAAGTTGCAGAACAAATAAAGGAAAGATTCCATCCTGATGATCGTTTAATGTGCTGGTTTGACTTCTTTAATCATGATTCGGCACGAGTTCAACGTAACATGGAGGCCTTCATGAATAAGGTCGCTCCGGCTATCAATGGAGGGACTGGAGAATGAGTGGTAAGAATAGTGAGATGCCATCGAGTGTTGCACCGGGTCGACCCGGGTCAGGAATATTCCCAACTAATCCTCTTGGAGAAAAACACACTGGAATTGCAACTGGTAGAGATGTAGAATGGGAACCATTAGTAGATTTTCGTAGAATGGACGTTAGTGAGAATACAATACATGGGGCAGTATCTTGGGCTCATGGTGACAAAATAGTACACTCATTTGGAGGTAATGTTCTGGTTTACGGGCGCTCTATGATGAAGCCACTAATGATGAAGCCATTCGTAGATGTTCTGGAGAATATGAATTGGACTCAAAAAGCGATTGCCTGTTCTTCGCACAATGGAGATACTGAACATGTTGCTGCAGCTCAATCTCTTCTTTCAGAATCTGAATGGGGATTAATGCAATGCCCATTAGATGTGCCTTTGATTCAATTTGGAAGACAGGTTAGGCGTCCAAGAAGATGGTTTCACACCTGCTCAGGAGAACATGCAGCAATGCTCAAAGGAATGAGGAAGATGGGGATGAATAGAGCAGGATATACTCTACCAAGTTCCCCGTGGTTTCCACTATATCTTGAAGTTCTTCGCGATTATATGGGCAAACCAGATTGGGAGCCGCTCAGAGTCGCAAAAGACGGATGTGGTTTCCCTACAGTTTCGAATACTGTTGACGAACTTGCTGTAATGTTCGCAGGGCTCACTAATCGTAAAAATGAAGACTGGATTTGGGAAGCTATGAATAGGAATCCGGATCTTGTTGGCGGGTTCAATAGACTTGACTCGACATGTCTCAAAGCAGGAGAAGGTAGACTAATCGCCAAAGAAGGTGCTGACGGACTTCTTGGTTTGGGAATAGAGCATCCTGACTGGCCTAATGGCCTTGGCATAGTTATCAAAATAGCTCATGGATGGAATTCACAGGCAACATGGTATGTTGCAAGAGCAGTTCTAGGTGTATTAGGGGTGCAATTAAGGAATCCATACCCCCTACACCGACAGAAGGCCTTCATAGTTCCAGGCATCGTCCCTGAAAAATACCAAAAGGTGCTTGAAGAAGTAGTCACGTGGGATGAATGGGATCCTGATCGAGACCGATTTTCACTAGACTGGAAAGAATATGCAGGAGCTATGACACGCCCAGATCCATTTTCTAACGAAGGTAACTTGGAGGGTTAAAATGAACCTTCGTAATTATGTCAATGGAGCATTCGTAAATCATTCTAATGACAAATGGATGGATGTTATAGAACCTGCAACAGGCAAGACTTTTGCAAGAGTTCCACTATCAAGTACTGATGATGTTAACCATGCAGTTTCAGCGGCAAAGAATGCGCAGCCAAGTTGGGGTGCCCTTAGCCATTTGGAGAGAGCCGATTGGCTAGACAAAATCGCAGACGCACTAGAATCAAGATACGAAGAAATAGCTGCACTTGAGAGTAGAGATACAGGAAAACCAATCTCGCTAGCACGCGCCGTAGATGCTTACCGTTCAGTAGCAAATTTTCGATTCTTTTCTGGATTTATTAGAGAATCCCATGGCGGACAAAGGGAACGATTTGAGATGGAAGATTCGACCAATATTGTGGTCCCTAAAGCGGTAGGTGTTGGCGTATTAATTACTCCATGGAACCTTCCACTTTACTTGCTAAGTTGGAAGGTCGCACCAGCAATTGGGATGGGTAACACAGTTGTTTGTAAACCGAGTGAATTAACTCCAATGACTGCTGATTTACTCATGGATACTATTCACAAAGTGGGGTTACCAGCAGGAGTGGTCAACCTAGTTCATGGTGATGGAGCAGGAGCAGGAGGGCCACTGACTGCTCATCCGGATGTTGACCTTGTCTCCTTCACAGGGGGAACAGATACCGGGGCTAAAGTCGCTGCGGCTGCCAGCCCGATGTTCAAGAAACTAAGTCTGGAGTTGGGCGGTAAGAATGCAAGCATTGTATTTGATGACTGCGACATGGAAAGGACCGTTGAAGGAGTTACTCGGGCAGCATTTCTCAATCAAGGTCAGGTCTGCTTATGTGGCTCTCGAATACTTGTTCAATCCGGAATTTATGATGATTTTATTGATGCATTTGTGAATTCAGTAGAGTCAATGAAAATTGGAGATCCCACGGATGAAGAGACTCAATTAGGTGCTCTAATTTCAGCCGAACACCTCGTCAAAGTGGAAGGATATGTTGCGCTTGCGAAGGAAGAAGGTGGAAATGTATTAACCGGAGGATATCCCTGTATTCCGAAAGAATTTGAAAATGGTAATTGGTTGGCACCCACAGTAATTTCAGAATTATCTCCTGATTCCAGATGCTCAACAGAGGAAATCTTTGGACCAGTGGTAACCATTCATCGTTTTGAGACTGAAGAAGAAGCGGTTGCAATAACTAACAACACTCGTTATGGTTTAGCAGGAAGCGTTTGGACACGTGACCTTGAGAAGGGGCAAAGGGTCGCTGAAAATATTGACACAGGTATGGTTTGGGTCAATACTTGGCTACACAGAGATTTGAGGGCTCCATTTGGTGGAGTTAAGGATAGTGGAGTTGGCAGAGAAGGTGGACGCTGGAGTCTAGGGTTTTTCTCAGAGGCTATGAATATCTGTGTAAAACATGATTAATGTCGCAATAACTGAAAGTGATGAGTATCTCGAGAGTGTTGAGAATATGGCATCTGTAGGGATTATTGGAATTGGCTCATATGTCCCCCCCAAAGAAATGAGCAATGAGGACTGGGCAGATATAGTAGATACTAGTGATGAGTGGATCACCACAAAAACAGGAATGAAGATTCGAAGAATTGCTGATGTAGATACAAATACTTCTGATTTAGCTGTAGAAGCTTGTAAGCGTGCATTGAAAGATGCAAAGATTGAGGCTTCAGAAATTGATTTGATTATTCTAGCAACATCCTCTCCTGATGTCCCGCTTTCATCAACTGCAGGTATAATTCAACACAAACTTGGTTGTGTTAATTGTGGTGCATTTGACATAAATGCAGTTTGTGCAGGTTGGGTTCATGCATTAGACATTGGGAGTCGTTTTGTTGGTACTAATGGATATAGCAAAGTTCTCGTTGTTGGCTCAGAAGTTTATTCTAGAATTCTTAACTGGAATGATAGAGGCACATGTGTTTTATTTGGAGATGGAGCCGGTGCTGTAGTATTAGGAGAAGTTTCTGAAGGAAAGGGTATTCTTGGATCCTGGCTGATGAGCGATGGAAGTGGCGCTGAAGTAATTCAGATACCTGCAGGAGGTGTTAAAGTTCCTATCCCCAGTGAAGAGTTCAAGGATGGTATGCAATATTTCCATATGGATGGTCGTGCAGTATGGAACTTCGCCATTGAGGCTTTTCCTCAGGCTGTTAATAATGTGTTAGAGAGAGTTGGTAAATCGCTTGATGACGTAGATTTCATAATACCACATCAAGCAAACATCAATATCATAAAGACTGGTATGGAAAAATTAGGATTACCTATGGAAAAAACATATACAAATCTTCACAAATATGGAAATACAGCAGGTGCCAGTGTACCAATAGCAATGCAGGAAGCCATCGATCAAGGATTAATCAAAGAAGGTGACCTAGTCGTAACCGCAGCCTTTGGCGGTGGCCTTTCTTGGGGCGCAAATGTAATACAATTCTGAATCGAATCTACTTGTAAGTAATCACTGATCAAATGGATCCCAGGTTCCTGTTAGAACATTATGCCTAAGTAAGGTTCCATCTGGATTTTGTACCCATACAGCACCCTCTGTATCACGCCAAACCTTCTGCCCATGATCGTTAATCTGAGCATCAGAAGGAGGCTCTATTCGGGGCATTGGTGGCGGTATACTCTGAAGTAAGTCCTCTATATCTAGAGCTTCTGATTCAGATGTATCTTCCTTGTCTGATGGTATTGCCTCTTCAATTAAATCTGATTTATCCGAATCTGATACATCATAAGTGGATTCTTCGACATCGTTGGAATCCACAGGTACTGTGACATCGGCTATCTCTCTTACTTCGTGAGTGCTGTCTTCTGCCTCAATGGGCTTTTCTTTTCGACCTATGCCCATCTTAACACTAAAGGCAATTACACCCAATACAAGAATACCAATCAATGCGTGTATTGCCACTTGACCATACGAGTCATAGAATGGTAATGTTGGGAATTTATCGGCATTATCTCCGACGCCATCACCATCTGTATCAATCCACTCTGTAGGATCTGTAGGGAAATCATCTGCACTGTCATTGTATCCATCTCCATCAAAATCTGCTATCAATGGATCTAGCCCTAGTCCGATTTCATCGATATCAAGAACCCCATCTCCATCATCGTCGGAATCAGCATTATTTCCAATCCCATCGCCATCTGTATCAAGCCATTCATTTGGATTATATGGGAATGCGTCGGAATCATCTGGATACCCATCATTATCATCATCGTCATCTTCTATTTCATCGAGGCATCCATCGCCATCGAAATCTATAGTTGGCGATGTTGTCCAATTCATCACACCAGGGTCACATAGATCTGTTCCGTCATCAACTCCATCATTATCATCATCTTTATCTAAGAAATCTGGGAATCTGTCACCATCTGTATCAAGATTACAGTCACTTAATTCATCTGACCCTAATGCCATAGTTATTTGATTCTCAGGACAAGGTTTCGGGTCTGTCGAACCATTATAGTCAATGTAATAATCTAAGGGAGCGGGTATTTGTGATGAAGAACCGGATTCAGAAACATAGAATCCTAATGTTGCAC
>CESM01236356.1_pt1 | contig 54943 bp, 55 predicted proteins | sample 361421 | NCBI WGS metagenome assembly CESM01 (sample SAMEA2622219, study PRJEB7988) | marine metagenome | isolation source: saline water (ENVO:00002010), including | reverse complement strand
ACATCTAAATCAACCCCATTACCAATCTCTATATTTTTATCATCAACATCTGTTTGAATAAACTCAACACTACTATCTTCCATTAAATTCTCATCATCTCTTTCTGTTTGGACAGGCTCAATATTATCATCTATTTCTAAATCATTATTATTAGCTTGCGTAATATCATCCTCATTTACTTCATCTTTATTATCAAAAATAGTCTGCTGCACTTCTTCTTCTAATTCTTTTATAATTTCTTCCTGCTTGTCATCCTGATTAATAAAATCATCTATATTTTCTTTCCCATCTAAGTTTAAAGTTACATCATCCTTAATTACTTTAACATTAAAACCTGTTGCAATTACTGTAACACAAACTTCTCCATTTAGATTAGGATCAATACCAATACCTTCAATAATATTAACCTCACAACCAGCTGCCTCCTGTATTTTCTTTTTTATATCTGCTAATTCCATCATTCGAATTTCTTCCTCACCTGCACCAGTAACAATCTTAAGCAAAACCTGTTTTGCCCCCTTAATATTATTATCATTTAATAAAGGTGAATCAAGAGCGCCTTTCACTGCTTCAATAGCTCTATTCTCACCAGAAGCTGTTGCTTGACCCATAACAGCTGTTCCGCTATCCTCTAGGACTCTTCTAGCATCATTTAAATCAATATTCACTAATAGGTGTTGTGAAATAACTTCAGCTATTCCTTTTGTAGCAGTATTAAGAACTTCGTTTGCCTTTGCAAAAGCTTGTGTAAAAGTAAGATCTCCATAAATTTCAATTAACTTATCATTATTAATTACTAATAAAGTATCTACCTGACTTCTTAATTCATCTAACCCTTGCATAGCATACTGATGTCTATTTCCTCCTTCAGTTGAAAATGGAATAGTAACAACTCCTACCGTTAATATATCCTTATTCTTCGCAACTTCGGCAATAATAGGAGCAGCACCAGTTCCAGTTCCACCTCCCATTCCTGCGGTTATAAAAAGCATCTTAGTATTTGCATCTAATAGTTCTTGCACCTTATCAATACTTTCTTCAGCTGCCTTTCTTCCCATTTCAGGATTACTACCTGCTCCTAATCCTTCAGTCAGTTCAGCTCCTAATTGTATCTTGGTTGGAACAGGACTAGCCTCTAATGCTTGAGAATCTGTATTACAAACAACAAAGTCTACTCCTTCAATACCATTCTCATACATATAATTAATAGCATTACCCCCACCACCACCTACTCCAATCACCTTAATAATAGACGATCTATTTTTTGGTAAATTAAATTCAAATAAACTTGCTTTTTCACTCATAATTAATTGTTTTTTAGTTAATAATTTTTATTGCTTATACAACATCCTCTTCAAAAAAATCTGCTACAATTTCTTTTAACCTTACTAATATCCCATTGTTTTTTATTTGAGTTTTTGCTGTTGTTTTTTCTACTAATTCTCCAGGAATATTATTGTCTTCAAATCCTTTAAGTACAAGTCCAACTCCTGTAGAATACATTGGGCTTGTCACTTTACCGTGAGACTCTTTACCTAGATGTTCATTTGGAAGCCCAATCCTTACATCTTTACCTGTTATATATGCAACTAATTGAGGTAATGCTCTTAATTGAGAACCCCCACCTGTTAACACAATCCCTGTCATTAATTTATTTTCAAATCCTGAAACCTTGATCTCATGATAAACTAAATCGACTATCTCTTTCATTCTTGCTCCTATAATCTCCGCTAGATTCTTTATTGATATTTCTTTAGGGTCTCTACCCCTAAGCCCTGGAATAGAAACCATCACATTGTCTTGATCTCCAGTATGCATCGCGGACCCAAACTTAACCTTCAATAACTCAGCTTGTTTTTCCAATATAGAAAGTCCTGATTTTATATCTTTTGTAATAATATTTCCGCCAAATGGTATAACTGCTGTATGCCTAATAATTCCATCTAGGAATATTGCTACATCTGTTGTTCCACCTCCAATATCAACTAATGCTACTCCTTCATTTAATTCATCTTTATCTAAAGTTGCTAATGCAGAGGCAAATGGTTCTAAAATTAATTCTTTAGCTATAAGGCCAGCTTTTTGAACACATCTAATGATATTCCTAACTGCTGCAACTTGAGCAGTAATTATATGAAAATTAGCCTCCAATTTTATTCCAGACATCCCCTTTGGATCCTGAATACCATCTTCACCATCAACAGTATATTCTTGTGGAATAACATGAATTACTTCTTCTCCAGGAACAGTAACTAATTTAAACATATTTTCTCTAAGTTTTTCCATATCTTCAAAAGAGATCTCATTCTCAATATCATCTCTAACCATCTCACCTCTATGCTGCAAACTCTTTATATGCTGGCCAGCAATCCCTATATAAACTTCATTTATTTTTTCTCCAAACTTCTGTTCAGCCTCTTCCACAGCAATTTTAATAGATTCAACTGTTTTATCTATATTAGCAACTATTCCTCTTAGTACACCCCCAGAGATAGACTTGCCCATACCTAGAATCTCTAATTTACCAAACTGATCTAGCTTACCTATCATTACGCTTATTTTAGTAGTCCCAATATCAAGACCTACTATTATTCGTTCATTATTTTTCATATTTTATAGTTTTCTTGTACATACAACTTGATTCTTAAATTTTAAGTTTATTTCCGAATACTTATTCCACCCTTCATTTGCGCCTTTCTTATAAAACAATTTTAATTTGTTAAACTTATCCTCTATATCTCTAACTTTACCAAAAATTATCTTCTGATAACCAACCCTAGGAATAAGTAATAAATCTCCATTAGACTCTACAAATACTTGCATTATTTGTGCTTTCCAGAAGACACTATTATATATATATCTTGCTAATAGAAATAACTCTTGATCCAACATTAAATTAATATTCCCACTAATCACTAAAACTCTAGCAGTAAATGAATCTGAGAGATTCATTCTTTCACCATTATCATCAATATAGAATGAATCAGCTAAACTGTGAACTCTTACAATAGGAGTTCTTTGAATTAAATCAACACCTATATTGCCTGTAATATCAGAGTATGCATGCGCTTCTTCTATCATACTGTGGTTTGTGAGAGCTCTTTCTATTTTATCTATTTCCATTTCAGCCCTTAACTTCCCAATTGGAAAAATATCTTCTTTCTTTAGAAGATCATTAACCAATTGCTCATCCACAAAGTTATTTACACTTGTTTCAACTATAACCTTAAAATCTTGACAATTTACTAGTTCTTGTTTCTTCTCAGTAAAAGCCATAAGAAAAATAATCACTCCTATTAAACAAACCCAACTAAATATATTACCTATTTTTTTCATTAATTATATAGACTTACTATAGGTTCTACAAGGGTTTCTATATCACCAGCACCTAAAGTTAATAAAACTTCAAAATCTTTCTTATTCTGCAAAACATTTAACAACTCCTCTTTACTACAAACTTCATTTTTTATAGTACATTTCTCAGATAGTATATTAGAAGTTACTCCATCAATTGGCTTCTCTCTAGCAGGATATATCTCTAATAAGATAAGTTCATCAGCTAGTGAAAGACTTTCAGCAAACTCATCAGCAAAATCCTGTGTTCTTGTAAAAAGATGCGGTTGAAAAATAACCATCACCCTTTTGTTTTTATATAATTCCTTCACTGCTGTTATTGTCATTTTCACTTCCTCTGGATGATGCGCGTAATCATCAATAAAGGTTAAACTATCTGATTGTATATGAACCTCAAATCTCCTTTTTATCCCCTTAAAAGTTCTAATTGCATTATTTATATCTTTACATGATACCCCCATAAAACAAGCTACAGCACAAGCAGCTAATACATTTTCAATATTATGTTCTCCCGGCATATCCATAACTATGTTAGATATTTTATCCTTATATAAAATGCCATTTTTATTTTTATTAATCTTGATGTCAAACATTGTTTTATTATTGATAATCTGGATATTAGATGCATAATAATCTGCTTCTTCAGTGGCAGAATAAGATAATTTTATTCCCTCCACTGGCCTATTAAATTCTGTTTTAATACCAGCTTGCACAACCAAAACCCCTTTCTTTTTTACTTGAGATGAAAATTGCTGGAAAGCCTTGTCTATAGCTTCTTTTCCAGCATATATATCTAAATGATCTTTATCAACTGATGTTATTATAGCGATATCTGGAAATAAATGATGAAAAGAACGATCATATTCATCTGCCTCAACAATTACAATATTCCCTTTCTTTGCAAGAACAAAATTACTATCGTAATTATTACACACTCCTCCTAAAAACGCAGTGCAATCAATCTTTGATTTTTTTAGAATATGGGTAAGAATTGATGCTGTAGTTGTTTTTCCATGTGTACCGGAAATAGCTATAGTAAAGTTTCGTTTAGCTATAATCCCAAGAACCTGTGAGCGTTTTAACGGAATAATACCTTTTCTCTTAAAAAACATAAGTTCAGTGTTATTGTTATCAATAGCAGGAGTGTATACAACTAATATCTTATTGCTTTCTGCCTCTTTAATACTGTCATCTAACTCATTAATATCATCTCTATAATGAATTGAAATTCCTTCGCTCTCTAATTTTTCAGTAAGCCTAGTCTTACAACTATCATAACCGTGAACCTGCTTTCCGTGAGCATTAAAATACCTTGCTATGGCACTCATGCCAATTCCTCCTATACCTAGAAAATAAATATATTTATAACTCTCTAAATTCATATTTCTAATAACTCAATCACATTATTCACAATATTATCCGCTGCATCTATTACTGCTAAATTTTTAATATTACCTGACAACTCATTTGCTAAATTTGAATCCTTAATTATACTTTTTAAACAATTAACTAATTTAGCTTCTGCCTCATTGTCTTTAACCAGCATCGCTGCATTTTTATTAACTATCGCTTGTGCATTTTTTGTTTGATGATCTTCTGAAACATTTGGAGAAGGAATTAATATAGTAGGTTTACCAATACAACAAAGTTCAGATACAGCAATAGCTCCTGCCCTAGAAACAATTATATCTGCTGCTGCATAAGCCAAATCCATATCTTTGATAAATTTATAAGCATTTATACCTTTCAACTTATTATGGACACTTGCCATTGCCCGTTTATTATAACCTATTCCTGTCTGCCAGATTAAATTCAGATTATATTTTTCAAAGAAATTAATATTATTATCTATTACTTGATTAATAGTTCTTGCACCTAAACTACCACCAATTACTAACACTGTCTTTTTATTTGCATCCAAATTAAAATGATTAATTGCCAATTCTCTCTTATTGCTAAAATTTAGAATATCTCTACGAATAGGATTACCTGTGAAAACAATCTTCCTTTTAGGAAAAAATCTATCCATATTATCGTAAGCAACACATATTCTATCAACTACTTTAGATAATATTCTATTTGTAATACCTGCAAATGAGTTTTGTTCTTGAACTAGAGCTGGGGTTCCAATAATTGCAGCATAATATAAAATAGGACCACTTGCATAACCGCCAGTACCAATAACTATATCTGGCTTATAATTATTTATAATTTTCCTTGCTCTTAATAAACTAATAATGACTCTAAAAGGAAATAGAAAATTCTTTAAAGTAAATCTTCTTTGTAGACCTAATATAGGTAACCCCTCTATCTTATATCCCTCCAATGGTATTTTATTCATTTCCATCTTACCTTTAGCGCCAACAAATAAAATGTCAATATTCTTTATCTTCTTCTCTAATGATCTTGCAATAGCTAAAGCAGGAAATATATGCCCTCCAGTCCCACCACCACTTATTATAATTCTAAATTGTCTCATAATTCCTATCTGTTGAATCTCTACTTACACTTAAAATAATCCCAATAGTAATACAGCTAAATAGAATAGAAGTTCCACCCATACTTACAAGAGGTAATGTTTGTCCGGTTACTGGCATTAGGCCAACTGCAACAGCCATATTTATCATAGCCTGAAAAACTAAAGAAAATGCTAATCCTGAAGCAATTAGCCCGCCAAAACGACTATCAGTTTTATTTGTTATCTGAACTGCTCTATAAAACAGAATCATATATAATAAAATAGGTATAAAAGCTCCAATAAGCAATCCGTATTCTTCAATCATTATAGCGAAGATAAAATCAGAAGAAGAAGCGTATACAAAATTTCTCTGTACACTTTTTCCTGGCCCAACTCCAAAAAGACCTCCTTTATGGATAGCTATCTTTCCTTGATTTGATTGATACCCTTGGTCCAAATTATAACTCTCTGATGGAATAAAAAAACTATCTATCCTACTTACCCATGTTGAAGAACGTGGCATTAATTCATTAACTATTGGTACGTATTTTGCAGTTGCATATAGCATTAATACACTAAATAATGCTATCCCTAGTATAGAGAAAATATATTTCAGATCTATTTTCGCAATAAATATAAGAACTAACCCATTCATAAAAACAAGTGCTGCTGTAGAAAAATCAGCAGGCAGAATTAATAAACATATCACTACAATCGGTGTTAGTATATGTATAAAAATACCTTTGAATTCACTTAAAAGATGTCTTTGTTTACTTAACTGTCTAGCAGCAAATAATATAATTGAAAGCTTTGCAATATCAGATGGCTGAAAACTTTGTCCAGCTATATTCAGCCATCTATTTGCGGCATTAATACTTGGTCCAAAAATTAATGCACATAGAAGTAAAATAATACTAATCCAAAAACCTAAAACCCCAATACGAGAAAAATACTTAAACTTTAAAAGGTGTACTAAATACATACAGCCAAAACCTATACTTAATCTTATGAAATGTTTAAATATATGAGTAATCCCAGCAGCAGAATAAACTATAAGTATAGAAAAGAGACCAAGGAAGAAGACTACTCCCCATATTGTCCTATCTCCTTTTATATTTATCTTATTTAGTATAATATTCACCTATAACTTGCGTACCTGATTCTTAAAGCTCTGACCTCTATGCTCAAAATTTTCGAACATATCAAAACTAGCACATGTAGGAGATAAAAGCACTGCGTCTCCCTTGTCTCCAATTTGGTAGGACATTCTTACAGCATCTTGCATACTATTAGCTATCTCAATTCTAGATATTGTTTTTTTAAAGAAATCAAAAATCTTTTTATTAGATTCCCCTATACATATGATAGCCTTTACCTTCTCTTTAACAATCTCTTTTAGTTCATCATATTTATTTCCTTTATCTACACCACCTACAATCCATATTACTGGTTTACTCATGCTCTCTAAAGCATACCAAGCGGCATTAACATTTGTTGCCTTTGAATCATTAATAAAATCAATCCCATGTACCGTTAAAACATATTCTAATCTATGCTCTATATTCTGAAAATCAAGCATACTCTGCCTAATTATATCATTCTTAACATCTAATACCCTGCCAGCAATTGCCGCAGCCATAGAATTATAAAGATTATGTTTTCCTTGTAATGCTAATTCTTGAATTGTCATATTTTTATTATTTAAGTTAATATTAATTCCATCTTGATTATAAAAAGCCCCGTCACATTCTAAACTATGTTTAAGTGTAAAAGGAATCTTTCTGGCTTTTGTTTTTAATTTTCTCTTTATTACCTCATCATCATCATTATAGATAATAGTATTGCTGCTATCTTGGTTCATTGTAATTCTTAATTTTGATGTAGCATATCTATCAAAATCATTATCATATCTTTTTAAATGATCTGGAGTTATATTGAGGATAATCGCAATATCAGGTTGAAATCTACTAATACGATCCAGTTGGAAGCTGCTTATTTCTAATACAATATAATCATAGTCTCTTTCTACTATCCCTCTAGAAAATCCAAATCCGATATTACCAGCAACAAGCACATCAAATCCAGCATCTTGTAGAATTTGAGCAATAAGTTTAGTAGTAGTTGTCTTCCCATTACTTCCGGTGATCGCTATAATCTTTGCTTTAGTAAAGTGAAAAGCAAATTCTACTTCAGATATTATTGGGATTCCTTCCTCATCTATACTGCTAATAATATTACTACTATCAGGTATACCAGGACTTTTTATAACTTCATCGCATTTAAGAATTTTCGATATACTATGGCCGCCTTCCTCCCATTGAATTTTATTAATTAGAAGCGTTTTCTTATTTTCATTTGTTATTTTACCAGCATCAGAGACAAAGCAATCTAAACCATTCTTTTCTGCTAAGATAGCTGCGCCTATACCAGATTCTCCTGCGCCTAATATTACTATCTTTTTTCCCATTCTATCTTAATTTTAGAGTTACAATAGTTAAAACCGCCAACAGAATGCCTACAATCCAGAAACGTGTTACAATTTTACTTTCATTATAACCTAGCTTCTGAAAATGATGATGTAAAGGAGCCATTTTAAATATTCTTCTCCCTTCACCATATTTTTTCTTCGTATACTTGAAATATCCAACTTGCAACATAACAGAAACATTCTCAATAAGAAAAATACCGCAAAGAATAGGTATCAATAGTTCTTTCCTAATAAGAATAGCTGATACTGCTATTATTCCACCTAATGCAAGGCTACCAGTATCTCCCATAAAAACTTGAGCAGGATATGAATTATACCAAAGAAAACCCATACAGGCTCCTACGAATGAAGACATAAAAATCACTAACTCACCAGTATTAGGGATATACATTATATTTAAGTAATCAGCAGCCATAATATTCCCTGATACATATGCGAAAATGGCAAGAGTTGCGCCTATTATAGCAGAAGTACCTGTAGCTAAACCATCTAAACCATCAGTCATATTAGCGCCATTTGATACTGATGTAATAATAAATATTACAATAAGTATGAATAAAATGACTGAAGATATAGATGAAAATTCTCCCATCCAATCAGTAAGCACTTTATAATCAAATTGATTATTCTTTACAAATGGAATAGTTGTTTTAGTAGACTTACGCGCTTCATTTTCAAACCCAGTTTGAAAAGATATCGATGATTCTATATTAGTTTCTAATTGTTTTTCCTTAACTAATATATCTGGATGAAAAACTATCATTACACCCACAATAATTCCTAATCCAAATTGCCCTAAAATTTTAAATCTACCTGCTAGACCTTCCTTATCCTTCTTGTATACTTTAATGTAATCATCAATAAAACCAATAATCCCTAACCATATAGTAGATATAAGCATTATAATAATATATATATTATCTAATCTAGTAAATAATATAGTTGGGATTAGTATTGCAGAGATAATAATGATTCCTCCCATAGTTGGCGTTCCTTTTTTCCTCTCTTCCTCTTCTAAACCTAATTCTCGAATTTCTTCACCAATCTGTTTTTTCTGTATTAATTTAATAATACGTCCTCCAAAAACCATAGTAACCAAAAGCGATGTTATCACGGATAATGCAGATCTAAAAGAAATGTACTGAAAAACTCCTGCCCCAGGAAAATCATAAGTTTGCTGGATATAATCAAATAAGTAGTATAACATTAGCCTTTAATTAAGTTTAAATTTATTTTTATTTCAAGCATGTCATCAAAAGGATATTTAATTCCTTTTATTTCTTGATACTTCTCATGACCTTTTCCTGCTATTAGAATAATATCACCAGAATCAGCAAAAGCACATGCAGTTTTTATAGCCTGCTTTCTATCAATAATTTCTACACATCTTTTCTTTTGAATAGTATCAAGTCCTAACACCATATCTTTAATTATATCTTCTGGAATCTCTGATCTAGGATTATCAGACGTTAATATTACCTTTGAGCTTAAATTAGCGGCAATCATAGCCATCTTTGATCGTTTTAATTTATCTCTATCCCCACCACATCCTATTAAGGTGATCAATCTCTCTTCTCCAGTTCTTATTTTATTAATACTAGTTAATATATTTTCTAGTGCATCAGGTGTATGAGCATAATCTAAAACTGCTATGGTTCCTTCTTTATTACGTACATACTGGAATCTTCCTTCTGGAGAATCAAGTAAACTTATTCCTTCTAATATCTTCTCCTTATTTATACCTAAAATTATTCCAGTAGCATAAATTGCTAGAATATTATAAGCATTAAATTCACCAATAAGTTTTGTCCATATGTCATAATGATTTATGTGTAATAGCATGCCATCAAATCTATTCTCAAGAATCTTACATTTAAATTCTGAATCTGATTTAAGAGAGAAGGTCTGTATCTTTGCATTTGTGTCTTTTAACATCTCAACACCATTTTTATCATCTATATTTACAAGAGCAGTAGCACGAGAATTTAAATTATCAAATACTTTCTTCTTAACTTCAATGTATGATCTAAAACTTTTATGATAATCTAAATGATCATGAGATATATTTGTGAAAATCATAATATCAAACTCAAGAAAAAATACTCTATCTTGATGAATAGCATGGGAACTTACTTCCATGAAACAATATTCACAACCCTGTGAGATCATTCTTGATAAAAGTTTATTGATTTGTATAGAGTCTCCTGTTGTATGTGTACTCTCTATAATCTCATTATTTATCCTATTATTTATTGTAGAAAGCAATGCTGCTTTTTTTCCCATTCCTGTAAAAAGAGAGAAGAGTAATGAAGAAACAGTAGTCTTTCCATTAGTTCCAGTTACTCCAACGAGCTTTATTTTCTTTGAGGGATTGTCATAAAAGTTTGAAGATATTACGGCTAATGCTTTACTTGCTTTCTTTACAACAATATATGTTATTCCATCAATTATCTTAGATGGATATTTTTCACTAACTATTGCTGCTGCCCCATTTTTAATAGCTTGATCAATAAATGTATGACCATCTAAATTAACACCTTTCACTGCAATAAATAGACTCTCTTTTGTTACTTTTCTTGAATCAAAATTAAGTTCAGTAATTCTTAAGTCAGTAACTCCAATGACAGAAGTTATCTCTACTTTATATAGTATATCTTGTAAAAATCTCATGCTAACTCTAATATTATTTTAATTCCTTTCTTAAATATTTCTCCCTTTTTAACGCTTTGTTGCTTGATAACACCTCTACCATTAAAATCTACTCTTATACCACTATTCTCTAATAAAAAAAGCACATCATTAATCCCCATACCTGAAAGATCTGGTACAAAACCTTTCTTTAAATCTTCTTCTATTCTTCTTGTTTTAAGAACCACCTGACCTTTTTTGGCATTTGCTATTGCCCAGCTACTATTTTCAGTATTGAATGGTATATCTAAATCACTAAGTACAGTCTGTATATCCTTATTATTTCCATTTTTAGTAAATGGGATTTCTTTTACTGTTCTTTGTTTAAAAACATCATGAATATCAAGATCATAAGCAAAGACCTTGTCTGCAATATTTTTAAATACGGGCGCAGCTACTGTAGAGCCGTAGAAACCATTTTCTTTAGGATCATTGACTACAACAATACATGAGTATTTAGGGTCATCCGCCGGAAAAAAACCAACAAAGCTTGCATTGTAACTCTTTGGTTCACCTTCCTTTTTTTTCCAATAATTAATTTGACAAGTACCTGTTTTACCAGCAATAGAATATTGACGACTCAATATATTACTTGCAGTCCCTTTGTTAATTACATCAATCATTAATGGTATTACTTGATCAATATTTGATGTGCCACATATTGCTGGATTTATAACTACTGTTCTATTTAATTCTATAATTTTTCCATTCCTTTTAATTCCACTAACAAATATTGGTTTGACCATTTTTCCTTGATTAGCAATCGCATTGTAGAAAGTAAGTATATGAAGAGGTGTTAAGCTGACCTCGTACCCTATAGACATCCATGGTAATGTTGTACCTGACCAATCAATATCCTTAGGTGTCTTTATTTTGGGATTCTCTGGTGTAGGTATTTCAATGTTTAACGGGCTGTTAAGTTGAAATTTATATAGTCTATCAATGAATTTTTCGGGCTGCTCTGCATAATAGTTTTGAATTACTTTTGAGATACCAACATTAGAAGATTGAATAAATGCCTCTCCAATTGTTATCTTACCATAACCGCCCTTTCTAGAGTCTACCATGGTTCGATCATAGAAATTATACTTTCCATTATCAGTGTCTATACTGTCAGATAACTTAAAAAAACCATCTTCTAAACCTGCCAAGATAGATGCAAGTTTAAATGTTGATCCTGGCTCTATATGTGCACCAATAGCATAGTTATAGTTTTCAAAGAATTTCCCTTCCTCTGTTCTCTTTAAATTAGCAATTGCTTTTATTTCTCCAGTCTTTACTTCCATTACAACTGCACAACCATATTCTGCCTTATGCTTTTCTAAGGCATTTAATAAGGATTGTTCTGTAACATCTTGTATGTCAATATTAATTGTACTTATAACATCATCCCCTGATTTAGGCAATATATTCGAACTAGAATTAATCGGTATTTTTTCTGATTTACCAATCCTCTGAACTAATTTTTTTCCATTCTCCCCTCTTAATATTTGATTATAAGCCCCCTCTATTCCTATTGGTTTAATGCCTTCCCTCTCGTAACCAATTGTACGTGCTGCTAAAATCTCAAATGGATTTTCTCTATTCTCTTTTCTTTCACATATTAAGCCACCCTGATTTTGACCTTTATTAAAAATAGGAAATGATTTTAATATCTTTACCTGATTATATGTAGCATCTTTCATAAGTAGAAAATATTGAGTACCTCTCGCCTTTTCATTCCTAAATTCTTGTTCATATCTGAAAGCTGTTTTATCTCTATAAAAACTTTCTAATCTAGAAGAAAGAGAGGAAACGTACTTCTGAAAAGTATCATTGTTTATTGTCTTAAAATCAATATGAATATCATATAGAGGCATAGATATTGCTAATAAATTCCCATCATCTGAAAATATATTACCCCTTGGGGCCTCTATACTAACAAAAAAAGGTTGATTCTGACTAAATGAATCTTTAAGTTGCTGTATAACAACAACCTGTGACATGATAAGTGTTGCAAAAAGGAGCATAAACATATAAAGTGTTATAAGTCTCCAGTTAGTATTTCTTTTTTTCTTAACCATTACTACTGTTCAATTATTTTTGGGGCAACTAAAGAAGATTTTATACCCATACTATTAACTGTTTTCTCAATCGTAGACCTTTTGTATTGATTCATTAATTCAGATTTTGTTGTGATATACTCTACCCTTAATTCATATAAGTCTTTTTCAGCTTTATTTATATTTATAGCAAGTTGCTCTGCGTTATAATAAAGAGTGATATTTACTATAATTAGGCTAACAACAAAAAGGATAAAAGGCAATTGCTCTTGATTACTTTTCTTTGAAAGAAAATCTCCTTTGAAAATCCAAGATAATATGTTTTGATCCTGCTTTCTTTTATGTTTCATTTATATTCTTTCTGCAACCCTAAGTTTTGCACTCCTTGATCTTGGGTTATTCTGTATTTCATCAAAAGATGGTATTATTACTTTTTTAGTTATTTCTTTAAAAGGTTTTTGTGGATTTCCATAAAAGTCTTTCTCAAGAAATCCTTCAGTATTACCTTTCTTTATTATATTTTTTACCAATCTATCTTCAAGTGAGTGGTATGAGATAATAGACAATCTCCCTCCTTCTTTTAGAAGATTTACAGTTGCACTTAACATTTCCTTTAGAGCATTCATTTCATCATTCACATGAATTCTTATTGCTTGAAACACTCTAGAAATGAATTGATTCTTTTTTCTTTGTGTACTTAATTTCCCTAAAATATCTGCGAGTTGATCTGTAGTTCTAATCTCTTTATCTTTTCTAGCCATAACAATAGTCTTAGCAATCTTTCTGGAGTTTCTTAACTCACCATACTGGAATAGGATATTAGCTAGTTCCTCTTCTAAATAATTATTTATAATATATTGAGCATTTAATTTAGTATTCATATTCATTCTCATATCTAAATTACCTGAAAGCCGTGTAGAAAAACCTCTATCTGCAACATTAAATTGATGTGAAGAAACACCTAAATCTGCTATCAATCCATCAATCTTTTTTATACCCTCAATCCTCAAAATACTCTTGATATTTCTAAAATTACTATTCAATAGTTTAAAATTATCTTTTTTAATATTATTCTTATTTGCATCTGTATCTTGGTCAAAAGCAAAAAGCTTCCCTTTATTTAGCCTCCCTAATATTTCTCTTGAATGCCCGCCTCCTCCAAATGTTACGTCAACATAAATCCCATTGGGAATAATGTTTAGCCCATTTATACTTTCGTTAAGCAAAACAGGTTCATGATACCTCATTATCATTGCTAATCTTTGGTTGACTTCCCATAACCTCTTCAGCTAATGCTCCAAAATTCTTTAGGGATTTCTTCACAGCTTCTTCATATTGCGACTTATCCCAAATCTCAATAACATTCAACGAGGCAGTTAAAACAATTTCCTTATATATACCCGCATAGAGGATCAAATTCTTTGGAATAAGTATTCTCCCATTTCCATCTGCATTTAGTGACTTTAACCCAGACATATATGATCTAATAAAATCAATATTTTTCTTAATAAATCGATTTAATTGATTAACCTGGGATACCATTACATTCCATTCCTTCATAGGATACAATTCCAAACAATTATTAAATACACTCCTTTTTATAACAAAACCATCATTTATTAAGGGCTGTAACTGTTTTTTTAAAGCTGATGGTAGCATTATTCTACCTTTAGCATCTACCTTACACTCATATGTTCCTATAATGTTAATCACTTTTTATTTTGTTCTTGGGTGTAAATATATTATAATTGGCCCACATTTTACCACATTTTACCACATTGTTGAAAACTTTCTCCATTTTATTCATTTTTATTTAACTACTAAACTCTTTGATTTACCTCCTTCTATAAAGAAAATTTCTTTACTTTGCATATAGTAGTTATAAAAAGGTATGATAAAGAAAGAAGGGAAATTTACATATATTGAAAAAGGAGAAGGTAGACCACTTATTCTCCTTCATGGTTTAATGGGTGGCGTAGATAATTTTGGTAGTATGTTAGATATTGTCGCTTCTTCTGGCTTTAGAGTTCTTGCTCCAGATTTAAAACTTTTTGAAGTTCCTCTATTAAAAACATCTATAAAATACCTTTCTCAATATCTAAATGATTTCATGAAACACAAAAAACTAGATAAGTCTGTTTTAGTAGGCAACTCATTAGGCGGACATATTGCGCTAGTATTTTCTAAAGAATTTCCTGAAAAAATAGATGGGTTAATCCTAACTGGGAGTTCAGGTTTATACGAAAAAGCAATGGGAGACACATTCCCTAGAAGAGGAGATTATGATTATATAAAAACTAAAACGGAAGAGGTCTTCTATGATCCTAAAACTGCTACGAAAGAATTAGTAGACAAAGTATTTGATATTGCTAATAAAAGAGATTCGGTTATCCGATTACTCGCCTTCGCGAAATCTGCTATCAGACATAATATGGCTAAAGATCTACCAAATATGAAAATGCCTGTTTGTCTAATATGGGGAAAACAAGATAAAGTAACTCCACCACACGTTGCTGAAGAGTTTCAATCACTTTTTCAAAAATCTGAACTTTTTTGGATAGATAAATGTGGGCATTCTCCAATGTGGGAACACCCTGAGGTATTTAGCAAAATAACTATTGATTGGTTAAGAAATCATAACTAAGAATTTTCTGAAATGCAAATTAAAAGTGCTAGCTTTATTATTAGTAATATTGATTATAAATTATGCCCAAAAGAAGATAAAGCAGAATACGCATTTATTGGAAGATCTAATGTTGGTAAGTCATCATTAATTAATTTAATAACAGAAAAAAAGCAATTAGCTAAAATCTCTAAAAAACCTGGAAAAACACAGCTTATAAATCATTTCCTTATTAATGAAGAATGGTATTTAGTTGATCTACCTGGATATGGATATGCAAATGTTTCTAAAAAACAAAAAAAAGAATTCATCAGAATAATATATTCCTATTTAGAAAACAGAAAGAGCCTAATGTGTCTATTTGTACTCATCGACTGCAGGCACAAAGCACAGAAGATTGATTTAGAGTTTATGCAATGGCTTGGGGAAAAAGAAATTCCTTTTGTCATAATCTTTACTAAATCAGATAAATTAACAAAAACCGTGTTAAATCAGAACATAGAAGACTATAAAGAAGAGATGCTGAAAGACTGGGAAGAAATCCCACAATTCTTTTGTAGCTCAACGCTAAAGAAAGAAGGTAAAAAAGAAATTCTTCATTTTATTGAACAAACAAATTCTATTTTTATTTCTTAGAGTCTATAATACCTGAATGTTCAGCAAAGAAAGTGCAATAATCTCTTAAAGCATCTGCTAGTTTTTTTTCACTTGTTGCTCTTACAAGGGAATTTGCCATAGATAATAATGTTTGATGATACATAATCAACATTTCATTTACCATCATCTCATTTGTCCATAAATCAATACGTAATGTTTCTTGCTTTTTTGAATCCCAAGCAGATATTAAGAAGGACTTAATATCTTCATCCTTCAGTTGACCATCACTACTGCTTAATTTAATATTCTGAGGCAGATGATTCTCATCTAACTCTATCTCAAATGTAATCTTCGATTTTTTCATTTTATTAAGGTTTATATCTTGATTTTCGTAAAATATTATGATAATCTGAATTATTCATCAACTGACTTAAATTAACATTCTTATTGTTCTCCATATAAGCATCCACAATATTCCATCCAATAAAATATGCGATTCTCCCCGGCGATGCATTTGGCATTCCTTTAGCAAATGGAGCATAGTCTATATAACTCCTAAACTTTCTTATATCTGTTGTATATAAAATATCATTATCTATAAGATAGGACCATACATTTTTCTCATTCTTATAACACCAATCTAATTGATCTTGACTAAATCTTAAGATATCTGCATCAGCGTATTCTATCAACACCTCATTTAAAAAGTATATTATCTTCCCTTTATTAATCATCTGCGACAGAAAATCTAGACCATAACTTGAATCTGGAAATTCTTTATTTACTATTGCCTCAAAGCAGAAAGGTAAAATAAATTTTTTCTGGTTAAAAAACCTCATATATTCTGGTGAATTAAGGCGCTTATATAAACTACAATCTTTACCAAGAAAGAAATCCAACCCTATGGCTAGTATAGAATCATTTGTAACTACGCCGTAATTGAATCCACTAAAATATGTAACTACATTAGGCAGAGCTCTTTTAGGAAAAAGTTGAGAATATCTATAGAAATTCTCTGATAATTCAATCTCCAGAAAATCTATCTTCGGATATATTTTAATAACTGAATCATAAGCTAGACGCATATCTTGATGAGCTGTAAAATTTAGAATTTCGTTTTTAAAATTTTTATTACTTAACTGTGTTCCTAGAATATTAGTATTAAACGTCTCGAAAAATGGACCAAGTTCAGAATTCCATTCCGTAATACGCTCATCTATATTGCTATTATTAGTAGAAAATAAAGATTTTTCAAAACGATATATCTCTAGTTTTCTATTACTTACCTCGGAATTATCAATAAGAATTATCCCAAGAAATATAATTAGCACAATGAAAAATAGTAGCTTGAATAATTTCATATATGCAAAATTAATAATCTATTTAAGTTTTAATGAAAACAATAATTACTTTTGCGAAAAATAAGTTAAATGAATAAAAAACCGATCATTAATTATATAGTAGAATGGTTAAAAGAATATAACAAAAAAGCTGGTACAGATGGATTTGTTATTGGGATTTCTGGCGGAATAGACTCCGCTGTAACGTCTGTTCTAGCAGCAAAAACTAATTTACCTATATTATGTCTTGAAATGCCAATTTATCAAGACAATAAACAACAAGAGAGAGCTAATAACCATATAAAGAAGATAAAAAAAAGTTGGAAGGATGTAAATTCTATAGAAATTGAACTTACCCCAGTTTTTGAGGCTTTCATAAAACAAATACCAACTAGGAATAATACAAAGTCAGAACTTTCATTAATAAACACAAGAGCGCGAATCAGAATGATGACGCTTTATTATTTTGCTCAATTAAATAATTATTTAGTCCTTGGAACTGGTAATAAAGTTGAAGATTTTGGAATTGGTTTTTTTACAAAATATGGAGATGGAGGTGTTGATTTAAGTCCTATCGCTGATTTATCAAAATCAGAAGTATATTTAATAGGAAAAGAACTTAATATAAGTAATGAAATACTCACAGCTCCTCCTACTGATGGTCTATGGAATGATTCTAGAACAGATGAAGATCAAATTGGCGCTACTTACGCTGAATTAGAATGGGCTATGAATTATGATAAAAAAAAGAAAAAAAATAAAAGAGAATCTGAAGTATTGAAAATCTATAAGAAATTAAGAAAAACCAATATGCATAAAATGAAAGAAATTCCAGTCTGTAAGATCCCAAAAAAAATAAGCGAAAATATTAACTTGTAATATCAATCACCTCTTTAACTTCTGGCCATGCTCTTTTAATTGCCTGTTCAACGCCTGATTTCATAGTCATCATACTAACATTACAGCTGCTACATGCTCCAATTAATCGCACCTTAACTACTAGATCATCTGTCACTTCAACAAGATCAATGTTTCCACCATCAGCTTCTAGATAAGGTCTTATCTCATCTAACCCTGATTCAATTTTGTCTAATATCCTTTTCTCAGTAATAAGTCCCATACTAACTTTCTATTTTGAACATCCTCTTGTATGTGTTATATTAACAACTGATGTTGGTTCTAAATTAATATTCCTTTGATTAACTACTTCTATTATATTCTTAGCTAAAGCAAGAAATGATTTTGCAATATATGTATTTTTTTGTAAAACAGCTGGTCTTCCAGCATCAGCTGCTTCTCTAATTGATTGCAAAATAGGTATCTCTGCTAATAATCTAACATTCATTTGCTCTGCTAAAGCTTTTGCTCCTTCCTTTCCAAAAATATAATGTTTCTTAGTTGGTAAATCTTCTGTCACGAAATAAGCCATATTCTCAATAATACCTAGAACAGGGACTTCAATACTATCCATCTGAAACATATTTATACCTTTCCTTGCATCTGCTAAAGCAACAGGTTGAGGTGTACTTACTACAATCGCTCCAGTTATAGGAAGAGATTGGACCAAAGAAAGATGAATATCTCCAGTACCTGGAGGTAAATCAATAATTAAATAATCTAATTCTCCCCAATACGCATCCCAAATAAGTTGATTTAGTGCTTTTGATGCCATTGGACCTCTCCAAACCACTGCTTGTTGACTCTGCGCGAAAAAACCAATAGAAATTAATTTCACACCATAGTTCTCGATTGGCTTCATTTTTGTGACTCCATCTACATCAATACCTCCAGGATTCGTCCCTTCTACATCAAACATAATTGGCATTGAGGGACCATAAATATCCGCATCTAGAACCCCAACTTTAGCCCCAAGCTGTGAGAGTCCAACAGCAATATTTGCTGCAATAGTTGATTTTCCAACACCCCCTTTCCCTGAAGAAACAGCAATAATATTCTTGACATTAGGAATAGCTTTACCTCTTATTTTATTTTTCTTAATATTATTCTTAATAATGAAATTTATTTTTACAGCAGACTTTTCATGTATATGATTATGAATTACCTTAAGACAATCAACTTCTATTTTTTTCTTATACTGTAAAGTAGGATTGCTAATCTCTATATCTAGCTCTATATCTTTGCCAAAGATCTGCAGATTCTTTAATGAACCAGATTGAATAATATTATTAGCACTATCTGGAAGCACAACCTTTGACAACACCTCAATTATTTGTTCTTTGTTAAATTTCATCTCATATCTTTAATTCAATACAAAGATATAAGATTTCTAATTGACATTATAATTTTATAAAATGAAACTTAAGTAAGTAATTGGCAACCCTTCCTTTAAAAACTTTTTTTCGTAGTGAGTCTTAATTTCAACATTTTCTCTTTGTATACTCTGACTATATAAATCATTAGTTGAATCAAGTAACTTGTAACCTTTAGACTCAATCACTCCTAGTGTAAATCCATGAAGAAATTGACTGTCTGTTTTTAAATGTATTATAGTACTATTCTTAACTATTTTCTTATATCTATCTAGAAAAGTAGGATGTGTCAATCTTTTATCTTGTCTACTTTTCTTGAGTTGAGGGTCTGGAAAGGTAATCCATATCTCATCTATTTCTCTTGCAGAGAAACAATATTCTATCCACTCTATTCTTATTCTGAGAAAACCAATGTTTTTCATTCCCATATTAATAGATGTTGTTGCTCCTTGCCACATTCTAGCACCTTTAATATCAATCCCAATATAATTATTATCAGGATTCTTCTCAGCTAAACCTACACTATATTCTCCCATACCACATCCTAACTCTAGGATTATTGGATTATTATTATGAAAAAACTCCTCACCCCATTTTCCTTTAAGGAAAAACCCGTCTTTCAAATCTTCCAATGTAGGCTCAAATACATGACTGTATTCTTTCATCTGATGAAATTTCTTTATCTTATTTTTTGCCAAAACATATATTTTAATGCAAAAATAAGAGTGTTTTGAGTATTTTCGGCATATGAAAACAAAAAAAAGAATACTTGTTGCACCATTAGATTGGGGTATAGGTCATGCTACAAGATGCATCCCTGTTATTGAAAATCTGATTTTACATGGGTTTGAAGTGATATTAGCTGCTGATGGGCGTCCTTTACATTTATTAAATTCTGAATTTCCAAATCTAGAGATGATTCGTTTAGGAGGTTACAATATTAGATATTCTAATCATTTTCCTATGAGCATCAATATGATGATTCAGTTACCAAAAATATATTTGAGTATAAAGAAAGAAAAAAAGATTATAGAAGAAATTATTAAAGATTATAAAATTGACGGACTAATATCTGACAATAGATATGGTTTGTACTCTACTCAAATACCTAGCGTATTCATCACTCATCAACTTCAAGTTCAGTCTCCTTTTCTTAAAGACACAATACAAAAATTAAACTATAAATATATTCATAGATTTGATGCTAACTGGATAATAGATGATAAAAGTATCAATCTTGCAGGTGAGCTATCAAAACCAGAAATATTACCAAATAATAGTATCTATATTGGTATTCAATCTCGTCTCAAAGAAGGTTCAGTTAATAAAAAATATGATTTCCTTGGAATAATTTCTGGTCCAGAGCCTCAAAGAACCGTGCTAGAAAAAGGGCTTATTAAGGCGCTAAAAGATAGGCAAGAAAAATCTTTACTTTTACTAGGGAAACCAGAACTTAATAGTCATAAAATAGTAGAAAATCTTACTATCAAGTCACATCTAAAAGCAACGGAATTAAATAATGCAATTCTAGAATCAGATCTTATTATTTGTAGACCTGGCTACTCAACAATAATGGATATAGCAAAACTTAGAAAAAAAGCATTTTTTATTCCAACACCAGGACAAACTGAACAAGAATATTTAGCGAAAAAATTGAAACAAGATAAAATATCATACTATCAACAACAAAGCAAATTTAATTTTGATAAGGCAATAATTGAGAGTAAAAATTATAGTGGATTTAAATCTCAAGATTGGCAAATAACTAACTGGCACGAATTATTTAGTCTTTTCGAGAATAAATGAAAAAGTTGAACCTACGCCTAAAGTACTCCTTACGTTTATTTTTTGATTATGACCTTCTAATATATGCTTAACAATAGCTAAACCTAGACCTGTACCTCCTATCTCTCTTGATCTATTCTTATCAACTCTATAAAATCTTTCACAAAGTCGATCTAATGAATCTTCCTCAATTCCTATACCATTATCTGCAATTTCTATTAGCATATTATTATCCATATCAAAAAATCTGACTCTAGTTTTCCCATCTTCTTTTCCATATTTAATAGAATTACTAATTAGATTCATAAATACTTGTTGAATTTTATTCCGATCACCCATTACAAAATCTGTTTCAGATTCATTTGTTAATTCTAACTTTATATTCATCTTTTCTGCCTTCTGCTCTAATTGATCAAAGACTTCTTTTACTTGGTCTATAATATTAAACTTTTGTATATCTAATTCAGTAAGCTCTGTTTCAAGACGAGAAATAACTTCCAAGTCCTCAACAATATTAATCATTCTTTCGACACTCTTATTTGTTCTTTTAAGATACTTAATGTTTATTTCTTTGTCATCGATACCGCCATCTAATAGCGTTTCAATATATCCTTGAATATTAAAAATTGGGGTTTTTAATTCATGAGAAACATTACCTAAGAACTCTCTTCTATAATTATCGTCTTGTTTCATTTGTATTAGTTCCTCTTCTTTAGCATCTGCCCATTCTTCCGCCTCTTTCTCTACAGTGTCAATATCTAAATCTTTAATCCTGGATGTCCCCTTAAATTTATATATGTTTTTATAAACAACCTTAATCCTCTCATGGAAAAATTTATGAAGAACATAATATATTAACCCAACTGTACCTATAAAAAAAACAAAAAAACTATATACTCGATTATGAGCATCCTCCTGTATCAAAAGAAGTATACTGGCAAATACAAATATTATGACACTTAAAAAAAAAGCGATTTTAATAGGGGTATTAATCTTAATCATATGTCAAATTTATATCCTATCCCTTTAATTGTCTTTATATGATGACTCCCTATCTTCTCTCTTATCTTCCTAATATGAACATCTATAGTTCTATCACCAACGAATGCATCTTTCCATATATTACTAATAATTTCTTCACGAGTAAATACCTTTCCGGGAAACGTCATTAGATAATATAATAGATTAAATTCTTTTCTTGCTAAATGAATTTCTTTATTACCATACACAAGTATATGTTTATCTTTGTCTATACTTATATTGTCAATTTTAATAACTGAAGAAGAATCAGCATTTCTAGTTCTTTTTAATATCGCATTTACTCTACTAATCAACAACTTAGGTTTAATTGGTTTAGTTATATAATCATCTGCTCCAGCACCAAATCCTGCCAATTCAGAATATTCTTCTGATCGAGCAGTTAGAAACAAAATGAGTATATGTTGTAAATCGCTTGTATTTCTTATCTTTTCACATACCTCTATACCATCCATTTCCGGCATCATCACATCAAGAATTATTAAGTCTGGCTTATACTTTATTGCTAAATCTAGTCCTATTATTCCATTATTTGCAGTCATCACATCATAACCTTCTTTCTCTAGATTATATGAGAGAAATTCTAATATATCTTTTTCATCATCAACTAAAAGGATTCTTTTATTAGACATAATGCAAAACTAATTATTACAATTGGAATTAATACTAATATTGACTAAATTAGATGACACTTAACAATTTATTAACATATAAATAATATTTACCTAATACTTACAAGTATGTTTTCATATTAAATTTGCTTTAGAATTTATTTAAATATAAACGATATGGAAAGTACAATGAAAAAAACTGATTTATCATCTTTAGTTTACCTTGTAATAATGATAACAGTCTTTATAATAGCTCTATAAAAAAATTCTGCAATTACTAATTTTAGGCCTAATCCTTAAGTTAGATAATTATGCATATTTACAAAAATAAAATTACTGTTAACTATTAATTTTTATTCATTTAACAATTTCTTAACCTATAATATAGTATTGCAAAATATAATTGCAAAATATAATTGCAAAATATAATTGCAAAATATTAAATCATAATAACTAATTAAGTATGAAAAAAATATTCAAAGGATTCGGATATCCTGAAGTAGTTTGGTTTCCAAAAAGCGAGCATAACTTCTTAACCTTTATATGCCTATCATTTATAGCCGCAATGTTTATTACTCCATACCCTCAATATGCAATGTGGGCAGGATTCTTATTTGCAGCATACGCTGCAATTGCTAATGACAGTATTCAGACAATAGGCACATTCATTGCTTCTAATCAAGATAAGAAATGGTGGGTATTATGGATATTCATAGGAGGTATTTTCTTCTTCACAATGTTATATAGCTGGCTTTCTCTTGGTGGTGACGTCAGTCATGGTAGATTAACCTCTAAAGGTTTTGAAATTGCCCCTACTGAATTTCATTTTTTACAAATTGCAGCACCTATATTTCTACTAATTCTCACTCGATTAAGGATGCCAGTATCAACTACATTTATTCTTTTAACCTCATTTGCAGCAACACCAGCAGCAGTTGGCGGAGTCCTTGCAAAAAGCATGAGTGGTTATATACTATCATTCTTAATGGGATTATTTTTCTTTTTAAGTGTTGCTAAATCAGCAAAGAAATATTTTACTGGTGAAGCAAAATTTGGTTGGACCATCGCTCAATGGATAACCTCAGGGACATTATGGTCAGTATGGCTTATGCAGGATGCTGCAAATATTGCAGTATATCTTCCTAGAAGTCTAAATACAGGAGAATTCATTGGGTTCACATCTATAGTAGTAATAGGGTTAGGACTACTTCTATACTACAAAGGAGGTAGAATTCAAAAGATAGTTACAGAAAAATCTGTAGTAACTGATGTGAGATTTGCAACTTTAATAGACCTAATATACTGTGTTATTTTATTCTATTTTAAATTACATTCTAAAGTACCAATGAGTACTACATGGGTATTTATTGGATTATTAGCCGGACGTGAATTAGGTATGGCTATCATGAAAACTGGTGACAATAATGTATGGAATGCTATTAAACTAGGGGTCAAAGATGCCTCATATGCATTAATTGGACTAATTATCTCAATTGCAATTGCTATAGGAGTAAATGATCAATTAACAGTAAGTTCAATGTTTGATAGTATACCTAAAGAATTTGCAGCTGGAATTGTTAAATTCTTTAGCAAAATAGGAATATAAACAGTTAGAAATATACGAATCTACTACCTAATTGTAACGTTAATTGTCTTACACATGTTGCCATATGATTGATGCATTCCATTTGCAAACTGAAGTGTTAAAGAATAGTTTCCAGGCTCCAAATTTAATTCTGCTTCAGTCTGTCCGCCTCCATAATGAATATGCTGTTTGTCAACTGGAATAATCTCTCCATCCTCCATACATGTTCTGTCAATAATAATATGGTGATGACCTTTATTTCTGTTAACTGGACCTGATGGTTCAACTTCCATACCTTCAACTCCCATTTCAACAACAAATGGAGAAGAGAGAACTGCCCCATTCTGTATATTCTTAAAGAAAACTGATGGCTCTGTAAAAGCGACCCTCTCTTTTTCTGCTCTATTTTGACAAGAAATTATAACCAGAAAAAATGACAAAACGAGTAAGATTTTATTTAATAATCTCATTATATTTTTTTTACAAAAATACAACTTTGTATTAATTTACATTGATAGATGGAGTAATTATCCAATTACTTTCATTTAAAGATCTGTCAAATAATTTAAGTTCAAATCTTATAACATTAGAATTTCGATATGTAATATCTATATCGTATTTTAATTCTGCTTTTAATGTTTTATTTTGTCCAGATGGCATCAAATCAGGAATACGGATATGGTATGGAGGACTTATATCTACCTTCAAAAAAGTATCTTGCTGCATTTCAAAATAATTAACAAAAAGATTATAATCATAAGGTGGGATGGTATCATCTTCAAACAGTCCAATATCACCATCTCCATCAGTAAAATAAATATGCAACTCACAAATCTTTTTAATATTCCCAAGTGCATCTACACTGTCTTTTAGTTGATATCGTGTGAATTCTAGATATGGTATGTCTGAGAAGTTATCACTTTTATTACAACAAATAAGAAAAGTAGAAATTAAAATAAATATTATTATTTTTGATAATGCATTCATTTAAAAATATTGAGAAATTCAAAAGTAAAATTTTTAATCCATTAAATGAGTCAGAATTTGAAGAATTAGTATTAGAAGTCTTTGATTTTGAAATAGAAAATAACCCTATATATGCTACATACGCTAAACATGTTTTAAAAAACAATATACCTAATAATATTTATTCAATACCTTTCCTGCCAATTGAATTCTTTAAGAAAGAACAAATCATTTGTAAATCAAGAAGGATTGAAGAGTTTTTTATTAGTAGCGGAACATCAGGAGAACAGAGCAAACATCTAGTTTCGGATATTTCTATTTATAAAGAATCTTTTACAAGAGCATTCCAGCAATTCTATGGTAATATAAATGATTATTGTATTCTTTCATTATTACCTAATTATAGGAATAGAGAAAATTCCTCTTTAATATATATGGTTGATGAATTAATCTCGCTATCAAAACATAAAGATAGCGGATTCTATCTAGAAGATTACAATAAACTAAATAATACTATTATAAAATTAGAAAAAGAAAAACAAAAAACAATTTTATTTGGAGTAAGCTATGCTTTATTAGATTGGGCAAAAAAGTATACGATAAATATAGAAAATACTATTATTATAGAGACTGGTGGTACAAAAGGAAAAGGAAAAGAATTGCTTAAGGAAGAACTTCATGAATCACTAAAGAATAATTTGAGTGTAAAAACAATTCATTCTGAATATGGTATGACGGAATTACTTTCTCAAAGCTATTCTAAAGGAAATGGAATCTTTCATTCCCCTAATTGGAAAAAGATACTCATTAGAGATATAAATGACCCTCTCACAATATTAGATAATAATAAAATCGGAGGTATAAATATTATAGATTTAGCAAATGTTTTTTCTTGCCCTTTTATTGCCACCCAAGATTTAGGGAAAAGTTATGAAAATGGAAGTTTTTCTGTATTAGGAAGATTTGATAATGCTGATATTAGAGGGTGTAATTTATTAATTTAATGATGATTAGAAAAGCTAAAATATCAGATTTGAATGATATCATGAGAATGTACAATTCTTGTGTTTCTGGAATGATTAAAAACGGAATTGATCAGTGGGACGAAAGTTATCCTAATTCTGAAATTATTTCGGAAGATTTAAGATTAGGAACATATTTTATAGCAGAATTAAACAATCAAATAATCGGAGGCTTAAATATTGACCAAGAGCAAGATCCAACTTATTTAGATATACTTTGGGAAGATCGATCTAATCAATTCTTAGTGGTGCACAGGCTAGCTGTAAAAGAAGAAAATTGGGGGTGTGGTGTTGGAAAAAGATTGATGAATTTTGCAGAAAATCTAGTAAAAGAGAAAGGTTTATCTTCTATAAGATTAGACACTTATTCTGGTAACCCAAAAGCAATAGATTTTTATATAAGGTTAAGGTATTCTGAATTAGGAACAATAGATCTAAAACCTAATAAAAATAAATATCATTGCTTTGAAAAGATTATAAAATGAGAATAACTTTAATTATTATTATTTTAGCATTTTTAGCATGTAATAAACCAATGATAAAAAAGGAAAAAAACCCTTATGTTATAGTGCTTGGAGTAGCACAAGATGCAGGATATCCACAAGCAGGATGTAACAAAAATTGTTGCAAAGATGCCTGGAAAGATCATTCAAAAAGAAAAAATGTAAGTTGTATAGCTCTAGTAGATCCTATAAGTAAAGAGCAATGGATATTCGATGCTACACCTGATGTTAAATATCAACTGCAATTACTAGAAAAAAAATCAGGTATAAATCCGCTTAGTGGTATATTCATAACCCATGCGCATATTGGGCATTATACTGGACTTATGCAATTTGGAAGAGAAGTAATAGGGTCCAAAAGGTTACCTGTATACTGCATGGAAAGAATGGAGAATTTTATAAAATCTAACGCTCCTTGGGATCAGTTAGTAAAAATCCAAAATATTAATTTAAAATTACTAAAAAATGATTCAACAATTGTATTAAATGAAAGAATAAATATAACCCCCTTTTTAGTTCCACATCGAGGTGAATATTCTGAAACTGTTGGTTATAAAATAAATGCAAATAAAAAATCTTTAGTTTTTATTCCAGATATAGATAAATGGGAACAATGGAATACAAATATAATTGAGCTTATTAAAAAAGTAGATTATGCTTTTTTAGATGGTACCTTCTATGAAAATGGTGAATTAAACAGGGATATGAGCCAGATACCACATCCTTTTGTAAAAGAAAGCATAGAGTTATTTTCAAAACTTCCTTTATATGATAAACAAAAAGTACATTTTATTCATATGAATCATACTAATCCTTTATTATTAGAAGGAAGTGTAGCTCAAAAGGAAGTAGAACAAAAAGGGTTCAATGTGGCAAAAGAAGGTATGATTATAAGGTTCTAGAATCAAATTATCTTATTAGGATTACAATAAACAAAATCTTAGCACTTCATTATAGAAGCGTTCAGGTTGTTCAGCATGAAGCCAATGCCCAGCACCATCAATAGTAGTTATGCTATATTTACTAAAATGTTTATTTATTATTAATTCATCATTAACAGTTATATAATCTGAATTACCTCCACGTATAAAACAGGAAGGAACGTCACATATACCATCTATAAAGTCATCATCTTGAATATTTCTTACTTTCTTTAACAATATGTTTAAATTAAAACGCCATGATAGTTCCTTTCTCTCATTTCTATAAAGATTTTTAAGTAGAAATAATCTCAATCCTTTATCATCATATTTTTCTGAAAGCAATCTGTCAATCTCTTCTCTTTTTTTAAAATCCTTTAAGGAAATACTGGATAATACTTCTAATAAATTCTCATGAAAAGCAGTACTATATTTCCTTGGCGCAATATCTGCAACTATAAGTTTTGCCACTTTTATAGGAAAAGAAAAAGCAAATTTCATAGATACTTTACCTCCTAATGAATGGCCTAATAAAATAACTTCATCTATTTGGTGACACAATAGATATTCCAATATATCATCACTCATTACATTATAATTAAAATCATCTGAATGAGGAGATTTACCATGGTTTCTTAAATCTATTAAGTGTACTCTAAAATACTTAGCAAATCTTTTTCCAAGCGTATTCCAATTATCACTCATGCCAAATAATCCATGAATTATAACTATGTCTGGACCCTTATCTCCATATTTTTTTGAGTGCAATATCATTTAAAGAAGTCTTTTATACATTTGAATAACATTCTCTAAACCCAAATAGATTGCATCGCTTATAAGCGCATGCCCTATTGACACCTCCTTTAAATCTGGTATTTCCTTTGAAAAATATTTTAAATTCTCCAGATTTAAGTCATGTCCTGCATTTATACCCAATCCTAATTCTATTGCTTTTTTAGCAGCTTCTATATAAGATTCAATTGCCATTTTTTTATTCTTATTATACCCATTCGCATAATTCTCAGTATATAGCTCAATTCTATCTGAACCGCATTTCTTTGCCCCTACTATCATCTCTGGAATAGGATCTACAAAAATAGAAGAACGTATCCCTTCCTCTTTGAATCTACATATAATATCTCTTAAATAACTCTGGAACTTTATAGTGTTCCAGCCAGAACAAGAAGTAATTACATCTGGCGTGTCAGGAACTAATGTTACTTGATCTGGCCTTACATCAATAATCATCTTAATAAAATCTTTACTGGGATAACCTTCTATATTGTATTCTTTAGTAATAGTTTTCTTTATGCTAAATACATCCTTATAGGTAATATGTCTTTGGTCTTCTCTAGGATGAATAGTAATCCCATCAGCACCAAACATCTGACAATTTACAGCTGCATCAGTAACGCTAGGAATAAGCCCTCCCCTAGCATTTCGAAGAGTAGCTATCTTATTTATATTTACGCTAAGTTTAGTCATTGGCTACAAAAGTAAAAAATAGTATGTTTGCCTTATGCAAGCAAACGAACTTATTTCATCTTCTATCATTTCTATACATCCAGATGACAATGGTCGTAAAGCAATTACTTTAATGGATGATATGAGAATAAGTCACCTACCAATAGTTAAAAACAAGATCTATTTTGGCCTTATATCTGAAAATGAAATTTTACAATGGGATTCTACAAAGGATCAAATAAATAACCATTTAACTAACTTAATGGCTCCATATGTAATGGGATCCCAACATCTTTTTGATATTATTGAAGTTCTAGAAGCAAATAATCTAACCGCTGTACCTGTACTTGATAATAACAAGCAATATCTTGGGACTATATCTGATAAAAGATTGTTATTAACGATTGCAAAGAGCTCTGCTATACAAGATATTGGAGGGATAATTGTTCTAGAAATGAACCATAATGATTATTCAATGAGTGAAATTTCAAGCATAATAGAATCAAATAATACCAAAATATTAAGCTCATATATTACTTCTACCCCAGAATCTACCAAGATGGAGCTTACCATAAAAGTAAATGTTACTGAAGTTGAAAATATAATTGCTGATCTTAAACGCTTTGAATACAGCGTAATGGCTTCTTATAATGACAGCAAAAACACAAATGATGATATAATGGAAAGATACGAATCTTTAATGAGATACCTGGGCACCTAGTTTATGAGAAATCATATTATTCTACAGCTTTTATTTATTCTTCCTCTTTTAGCATTTTCCAATGAGAAATTAGAAATATATAATATATCTATTCAAGGGAATAAGATTACAAAAAAAGAGATAATATTTAGAGAACTTGCTTTCAAATCTGGTGATATAATGAGTAAAAAAGAGTTAGAAGATAAAATAAAAAAAAGCGAGGAAAATTTAACAAATCTACTACTATTTAATTTCTCTAAAATTTCAGCAACTATTAAATCTTCTAAAATATATGTAGAAATCAATATAGTTGAGCGTTGGTACATTTGGCCCTACCCTATCCTTGAAGTTTCTGAAAGAAATTTCAATGTATGGTGGGATGAATTCAAAGAAAGTGGCTATTCTGATTTTTCCAGAATGAATTATGGTGTTTCTTTAGTATGGGAAAATTTTAGGGGTCGTAATGAACTTCTTAAAATAAAATATCGGAGAGGATTTAAAGAGCATTATTTATTTAATTATGAGATACCATATTTCAATAATAAAAAAACTATTGGGATAAACACATTCTTGCAGCTTTTTAGAAGAAAGAAGTCATTTTATAAAACAACACAGAATGAACTTGTCTATTTAACAGACAATATGGGATACACTACAAAAGACTTTGAACTACAAATTGATGTCCAGTATAGAAAAAATACTCGCCATAAACACAATATGAAATTACACTATCTTAAAAGCAATATAGCAGATTCTATAATTGTTTTAAACCCTAATTATTTACGAAATAATAATAATAATGGTGATTACTTTAAATTAAGTTACGAATATATAAATGAGCAAAGGGATTATATAGAGTATCCATTAGATGGTCACTATATTAATATTAAGTTAACAAAACACTTTTCTGGGACAAGTCCAGTAGAGCATCTTGAATTAATGGGAAAATTTGAAAAACATATGAAGATTAGTAATCGCCTATATATTGGTACAAGTTTTATGACTAAAATATCATCTGATAACTATCAACCATACTTCTCCCAAGAAGCATTAGGATTTGATTACTATGTGAGAACTTATGAATATTATGTGATAGATGGTCAAGATTTCTGGCTAAATAAGAATGCTTTAAAATATAAACTTATTGATAAAAAGAACTTTGAAATTCCATATATAAAAATGTCTCAATTTAAGAAAGCACATTATTCTTTATATTTATCATTATTTTCTGACTTTGGATATGTTAAAGATAATCAAAATTTCAAAGAAAATAATCTGGCAAATAGCTTACTTTTTGGAAGCGGAATTAGTATAGAATATTTAACTTATTACGATAAACTAATAAGAATTGAGTACGGAATGAATAAATTAGGAGAAAAAGGTATATTTTTGCACTTTACTAATCCATTTTAGATATGCGGATAGCATTATTTGGAACACCTTGTTCAGATCAATTTACTAAATATATTCAACATTTAGTAAGCAGGATAGAATCCGAAGGCATAACACTTCTAGTCTATGATGAATATTTATCTTTCTTAACTAAGAAAGTGAAATTTAAAAACCCACCTCATATATTTGATTCATATGATAGTTTAAAAAATAATGCTGATTTTCTATTTAGTATTGGGGGAGACGGAACATTACTTGGTTCTGTTACTTTAGTTCGTGATAGTAATATTCCAATTTTAGGTATTAATACGGGGAGACTTGGTTTTATATCAAGTGTTTCTACAGATCAGATAGAATCTGCAATAAATGATGTTATAAATAGTAATTTTCATATAAAAAGTCGTACACTTCTAACGCTAGAAACAGAAAACAAACTTTTTGGTAATGTAAATTTTGCATTAAATGAAGTCGCCATTGTAAAGCAAGATACCTCATCTATGATAAGAATTGATGCTTTCATTGATGAAGAATTCTTAAATTCATATTGGGCAGATGGATTAGTTATTGCAAGCCCTACTGGCTCTACAGGATATTCTCTTTCTTGTGGTGGCCCTATAATTACTCCTGGAACCAAAAATATAATTATAACACCTATTGCTCCTCATAATTTAAATGTTCGTCCGATTGTTGTGTCAGATGATAATATTGTTAAATTAAAAGTAGCTGATAAGGACCAACTCGCTTTAGTGTCTCTCGACTCTCGTTTTAGAGCCTTTGATTCTAGTATTTCTCTTACTATAAAAAAGGCAGATTTTACAATAAACTTGATTGAACCACATACCCATTCTTTTGTTTCAACCATTAGAAGTAAACTAATGTGGGGTATTGATAAAAGAAATTAAAAAATTAAAAGCTAAAAAGTTGAAATAATCCTATATTTGCCAGATAAAGACTATTTCAACCTTATTATGATAAACCTTCAAAATAATATATGCAAAAAAATAGGAAATATATTGCAATTCCTAACTATTATTTTGCTTTTCGGATATAATTCAAATGCCCAAGTAGTGTCAAATACTGAAATTGGAATTATGGGTGGAACCTCCTATTATCTAGGAGAAATAAATAATAAGCATTTTGATTATGTTATGCCATGTGGTGGTTTAGTTATTAGGAAAAATATTGATAAAAGAATTGTATTAAAAGGAGAATTCATTGCTGGAGCAGTAAGAGCAAATGATAGTAGAAATAGTGATGATACAATAAAGTTTAATAGAAATTTACACTTTCGATCATCTATCTATGAGCTTTCAGGTCAAATAGAATTTAATTTTTTACCATACGAGACAGGTAATCCATTATATCCCTTTACTCCTTTCATTTTTGCTGGAGTTTCTCTCTTTAAGTTTAATCCAGAAGCTGAAGCTACTAATGGAGAATGGGTAGAGCTTCAGCCATTAGGTACTGAAGGTCAAGGAACAACATCATTTCAAGAAAGAAAAAAATATGCCCTAACACAACTTTCGATTCCTATGGGAGGTGGATTCAAAATATCAATAAACAAAACATTTAACATTATTCTAGAATATGGAATACGCAAAACCTTCACAGATTATCTGGATGATGTTAGCACAACATATACTGGTGGAAATTTAATTGATATGAGTCCATTGGCAATTGAGATGTCTGATAAAAGCCTTAATGGCCCTCAAGCTCAAAACTTTCAAAGAGGCAATTCTAAAGATAATGACTGGTACTCTTTTGCAGGCATAACACTATCTTTCAAATTACTTTCAGAAAAAGAAAGGTGCAACTACTAATTCTAAAAAATTTCTGAAAATAAGATGCCTTCGATTGAGCAGATAGAAAAAAAAAATTTACCAACACATATTGCAATTACTATGGATGGGAATGGAAGATGGGCGCAAAGAAAAGGAAAGTTTAGAGTTTTTGGTCATCAAAATGGTATAAGAGCTGTCCGTGAAACAGTAGAAACTGCAGCAAAAATTGGGATTCGAAATCTAACACTTTATGCTTTCTCAACTGAAAACTGGAAACGTTCTAAGAAAGAAGTAAATGCTCTTATGACTTTACTTGTTTCAACTATAAACGAAGAGACAAAAACGTTAATGAAAAATGATATTAGTCTACAGGCTATTGGAGATATTGATAAATTACCAAAAAAATGTAAAAGACAACTAAATGAGGCTATAGAAAAAACTAAAGAAAATAGTAAAATGAGACTAATTTTAGCTTTAAGTTATAGTGGTAGATGGGAAATCATAAATGCAGTAAACAATATACTAAAAATGAATAAAGAAAAAGCTATAGATAAGATAACTGAGGAAACATTCCAGCAATATCTAAATACAAAAAACGTTCCTGATCCTGAACTTTTAATTAGAACAAGTGGGGAAAAAAGGATAAGTAATTTTTTACTCTGGCAAATCGCTTATTCAGAATTATATTTTACTGAAACACTATGGCCTGATTTCAGAAAAGAACATTTGATTGATGCAATTATTGATTTTCAGAAAAGAGAACGAAGATTTGGAACAAGTACAGAAAACTAAGAAACTAAAAATTGGATAGAAAGATATTAATATTAGCTTTAATAATATGTTGCTTTTACCAGATAGAAGCTCAAGTTGCAATAAATAAAGATTTATCTATTATTGATTATAATAAACCAAATGAATATATAATAGGAGGCATAACAATTTCAGGCACTAAATATCTAGACCATTCCACATTAATAAATATTTCAGGATTGTCTGTTGGGAAAAGAATCTTCATTCCTGGAGAAAAAATAAGTACAGCTGTTAAAAAATTATGGAACCAAGGTCTTTTCTCCGACATAAAGATCTCTGCTACCAAGATTCAAGGAAATAGTATATTTCTAGACTTATATGTTCAAGAACATCCTAGACTTTCTAAATTCAAATTTATTGGCAAAATAAAGAAATCAGAAATTACTAGTATTAAAGAGAAACTCAAATTAATGAAAGGAAAGGTTCTTACTCAAAATGTAATAAATAATAGTAAGGAAAAAATTAAATCCTTCTTTATTGACAAAGGATTTCTAAATGTTGAAGTAAAAACCAAACAAGATTCTGACTCAATGCTTATTAACTCTTCTATACTTGTATTTTACATTAATAAGAAGAAGAAAGTAAAAATTAATAACATAAAATTTATTGGATTAAAAGAAAGAGGAGTAAAGAATAAAACTGAAAAAAATTACCTTTTTTCAATAAAGAAACTAAAGAAGTTAATGAAAGATACTAAAGAAAAAAAATGGTATCGAATTTTTAAGGCATCTAAATTCCTAAAAGGGGCATATAAAATTGATAAAGAAAAACTTATCTCAAGATATAATGAGAAAGGGTATAGAGATGCTATAATAATAAAAGATACAACATATCTTAATATGGATAATACTTTAAATATTGAGATCCATATAGATGAAGGTAATCCCTATTATTTTAGGAAAGTTAATTGGATTGGAAATCAAAAATTTAGCAATGAAGAATTAGATAAATTACTTGGAATAAAGCAAGGAGATATCTTTGATCAAAGCATGTTAGATTCTAGAATATTCGGAAATCCTAACGGAACTGATATTAGCTCCTTGTATCTTGATGATGGTTACCTTTTCTTTAATGTTACTCCTGTAGAAATTGCAACAAATAATGATTCTATTGATCTAGAAATTAGAATCTATGAGGGAAAACAAGCTCGTTTAAATAAAATCAATGTAATAGGAAATAGCAAAACAAATGATCATGTTGTAATGCGAGAGATTAGAACAAAACCTGGAGATTTATTTAATAGATCAAATATAATTCGATCACAAAGAGAGCTTGCTCAATTAGGTTATTTTGATCCTGAAAAACTAAATGTAGATATTGATCCAGATCCAATTAAACATACTGTCAATGTAGATTACCTGGTTGCTGAGAAGCCCTCTGATCAGATAAATTTACAAGGAGGATGGGGAGCTGGAAGAATAGTTGGCTCTCTAGGTCTTGTATTTAATAACTTTTCTGCAAGAAATATATTTAAGAAAAATGCATGGACTCCCTTACCAGCAGGGGATGGTCAAAAACTTTCCTTAACTGCTTCATCTAATGGTATATATTATCAAAACTATAATGTCTCATTTACAGAACCATGGCTTGGAGGTAAAAAACCAACATCATTAACTTTATCATTATATAAATCTGTTTCATCAAATGGACAAACAGGTGATAATAGAGAGTCTATAGAAATAACTGGTGCTACTATCGGACTAGGTAAAAGGTTGAAATTTCCAGATGATTATTTTACTCTATTTCAAAATATAAATTTCCAACAGTATGAGCTAAATAACTCGCAATCTTTCTTCTCATATACTAATGGATACTCTAACAACTTAAGTTATGGAATTACATTAGGAAGAAGTTCCGTAGATCAACCTACTTTCCCTCGAAAAGGATCTAATTTTTCTTTAACCTTAAAGTTAACACCACCATTTTCTATGTTCGATGATATAGAAGATTATACTAATTTAGATGATCAAGAAAAATATAAATGGATTGAGTACTATAAATGGAAATGGAAATCAACCTGGTACACTGCATTTACTGACAAGTTTGTGTTAGGGACTAGAATTGAAATGGGTTTATTAGGTGCATATAATAACAGTCTAGGAATTTCCCCCTTTGAAAGATATTATGTAGGAGGAGATGGGTTGTCTGGGTATGGAAGAATAATGGATGGAAGAGAATTAGTAGCACTAAGAGGCTACTCTAATAATTCTTTATCTCCAACAACAGGTGGAACAATATATAATAAATATACAGCTGAGCTTAGATATGCAATTAGCCTAAACCCAACATCTACAGTATATGCACTAGGATTCCTTGAAGCTGGAGATTCCTGGGACAATTTTGATAGCTTTAATCCGTTTCAAGTTAAAAGGTCTGCTGGATTTGGTGTAAGGATAATGCTACCTATGTTTGGTATGATGGGGTTAGATTATGGATGGGGATTTGATAAGATTATAGGTAATCCTGATGCTAATGGCGGTCAGTTCCATTTCTCCATTGGGCAACAATTTTAATTTGTACATTTGTGACATAAAAAATAAACTATGAAAAGATTAATTTTAACTTTAATTACAATTGTGTTTCTACCAGGTCTGATTAATGCTCAAAAATTTGCCTATGTAGATACAGACTATATTCTAAATAATATACCTGAATTTAATCAAGCTCAAGATAAATTAGATGAAATATCAAAACAATGGCAAGCTGAAATTGAGAATATTTATGCTGAAATTGACAAGATGTATAGAAATTATCAAACACAAGAAGTATTACTAACAGATGAAATGAAGAGAAAAAGAGAAGAAGCGATAATTGCAAAAGAAAAATCTGCTAAAACACTTCAGAAGAAAAGATTTGGACCAGAAGGAGATTTGTTTGGGAAAAGACAAGAGTTAATTAAACCTATACAAGATAAAGTATATGATGCTATTCAAATGTTAGCAGCGAATAGCAAGTATGCTATTATCTTTGATAGTTCTAGTGATTTAATTATGCTTTATTCAAACCCTAATCTAGATAAAAGTGACAAAGTCCTAGAAAATATGGGCTACATTGGAAAATAATAAATATAATAACCTAAAATAAAAATCAAATCAATGAAAAAAATAATAATTCTAACCCTTCTAATACTTATAAACTTTAGTTTGATAGCACAAACTAAATTTGGCTATATTGATTCTAGCGAACTACTTTCTGTTATGCCTGAAAAAAAGACAGCAGAAGAGGAATTACAAACTTTCGCAAATAGTCTTGAGTCTCAACTTAGTGCAATGCAATCAGAATACCAAGCTAGTGTTCAAGATTACCAGAATAATGAAGCTTCTTATACTGATCTTGTAAAACAAGATAAAATTGCAGAAATACAAGGTTTAGAACAAAGAATACAAGCTTTTAATCAAAATGCACAAAATGCATTACAAAAAAAAGAACAAGAACTATTAGAACCTATCCTGTCAAAAGCAAGAAATGCCATTGAAGATGTAGCTAAAGCAGGAAAGTTTACATATATATTTGATGCTAGTATGGGTAGTATCCTTTATGCAGATGAAAGCGAAAATGTTATGTCACTTGTTAAGAAAAAACTAGGACTTTAAATTATATGCATATATATATGCATGCTACATTTTAATATAAGAAATGCAAAATTTACCTATTGGTATATTTGATTCTGGAATTGGTGGACTTACAATAGCACATGCCTTAAAAAAGAAATTACCAAATGAGTCAATCATCTATTTTGGTGATACAGAACATCTTCCATATGGTGAAAAATCAAATGAAGCAATTAGGAATTTTAGCAAAGTAATTACACAGTTTTTAATTACAAAGAATTGTAAAGCAATAGTAATGGCATGTAACTCAGCTTCTTCAGTTGCATTTGAAATAGTAAAAAAAGAAGCAGAGAATATCCCTGTATTTAATGTTATTGACCCTGTAGCTAATAATGTAGCTTCAAGTTTATCTAATTGTAAAATTGGAGTAATTGGAACAAAAACAACTATCCAATCAAAAATATACACAAAAAAAATCAATGCCTTAAAAAAATCTATCACTGTTTCATCTTTAGCTACACCTTTATTAGTACCTATGATTGAGGAAGGTTTCATAAATGAGCAAATTAGTAACACTATAATTAGCAAATATCTATCTAACAAATCCTTAAGAAATATTAATTCATTAATTTTAGCATGTACTCATTACCCGTTAATATACAATGAAATCTATTCTTTCTATAAAGGTCAAGTTAAACTTGTTAATTCTGCAAAAATAGTTGCAGAATCAATTAAGAAGGAGTTAAAGAATCTGAACCTACTAAATATTGAAAATAATCCAAGCTATCAGTTCTTTATCTCAAATTACACAAAATCATTTGCTAAAAGCGCACAATTCTTTTTTCAAGAAGAAATAAATATTGAATCAGTTAATATATGGAATTAAATAAATCAAAGATGAATTATAGTATCTATGCTGAAAGTACTCCAAACCCTAAAGTAATGAAATTTGTTTCTAATAAAATTTTAGTTAATAAAAATATAGAAATCATAGAGAAAAAAGATGCGTCAAAAATTCCTATTGCAGCTGCCTTATTTAAATTTCCATTTGTTAAGAGTATCTTTATAAGTAATAATTTTATTGCAATTACAAAGATTATTAATGTAGAGTGGCCTGATATTGCTATGCAGTTAAGGATATTTATTAGTGACTTTTTAAATAATGAAGGTCTTGAAATTAAAGAAGATATAATTAAAGAAGTAGATAATAATAATAGTAAATCATTATATGCTTCTAATATAGAAAAGCAGATAGCTCAAGTTATAGAGGAATATATACAGCCAGCAGTAGAATCAGATGGAGGTGCTATCTCATTAAAGCAATTTGATGAAGGTGTAGTTTCCGTGAATTTAAAAGGTGCTTGTAGTGGATGTCCTTCTGCATCTTTAACTCTTAAACAAGGTGTTGAGCGGCTTCTTAAAGAGAAATTCCCTAATCAGATTAAAGAAGTTATAGCCTATGAAGAATAGTTTGTTAAATTAAATCTTTTATCGGAAAAAATCAAATACCTTACAGTTATATTAAAGTAACTAATCTGAAATTTTATCCATGCATCCAATCCTTTTTAGCAAGTAATTGTTCCTCATTCTCTACAGCATCTTCATCTGGAATACAGCAATCCACTGGACATACTGCAGCGCATTGAGGTTCCTCATGAAAACCCTGACATTCAGTACATTTATCAGTCACTATAAAATAAATAAATTCAGAGAAACCCCCATCTATATTCTCTTGATTTGCGTCTTTTACAGTGCCATCTGGTAAATTAATTGTACCCTCTAATTTAGTTCCTTCAGAAAATTTCCAGGGCTGATCTTCCTCGTATATAGCATTATTAGGACATTCAGGTTCGCATGCTCCACAATTAATACAATCTTCTGTAATTTTAATAGCCATCTCTATAAATTATTGTGCAAAAATAAGTATTATATTGATATGTTTACTTTTGCAAAAATAAAGAACAATTATCTTTAATAAAAGATAAGTAGATTTAAAAAGCTTTTTAATTTTACAAAAAATTTAAATTAGCCTAAATTAAAATGATTAAAACAGATATAATTATAATAGGAGCAGGCCCAACTGGACTATTTACAGTTTTTGAAGCAGGATTACTAAAATTAAAATGTCATCTGATTGATTCACTCCCGCAACCTGGAGGACAATGTTCAGAAATATATCCTAAAAAACCAATCTATGATATCCCAGCATATCCAGAGATTTTAGCTGGTGAATTAACTACTAAATTGCTTGAGCAATCTAAACAATTTGAACCTGGATTCACATTAGGAGAAAGAGCTGAAAAAATTCAGAAGAATAAAGATGGTACGTTTATAGTTACTACTAATCTTGGAACTAAACACCAAGCTCCCGTTGTAGCTATTGCAGGAGGATTAGGTTGTTTTGAACCTAGAAAACCACAACTAGAGAATCTATCGTACTATGAAAACAAAGGGATTGAGTACATAATTAAAGATCCTGAAATATATAGAAACAAAAAGATTGTAATTGCTGGAGGTGGTGATTCAGCACTTGACTGGACTATCTTTCTGGAGAATATAAATGCTAATGTAACACTCGTCCACAGAAGGAATGAGTTTAGAGGGGCACTAGATTCAGTTGAAAAGGTTAGAGCACTGAAAGAAAATAATAAGATAAACTTAATAACTCCAGCAGAAATTGTAAAGCTTAATGGTATTGATAAATTAGATAGCGTTGTAATATCACAACAAAATACTGAAAGTGTTTTAGAGGTTGATCATTTCATTCCACTTTTTGGATTATCACCTAAATTAGGACCTATTGCAGATTGGGGCCTTGATATTGAAAAAAATGCTATTAAAGTAGATACATATGATTATCAAACAAATATTCCAGGAATATTTGCTATTGGAGATGTCAATACCTATCCTGGTAAATTAAAACTTATCTTATGCGGATTCCATGAAGCAACTTTAATGTGTCAATCTGCATATAAAATAATTAATCCTGGTAAAAAATATGTACTTAAATACACGACAGTTAGTGGTATAGACGGGTTTGATGGAACTAGAAAAGAAGCTCCAAAATCAGTGGTACAGGCAATAAATAAATAGTATCTGGATGTCAGATATTAATATTAATATAACTGATAGAGAAGGAAATATCCATAACATAGTTGCTCCTGATGATATGGCTATGAATCTTATGGAAGTAATTAGATCCTATGAACTCGTTCCAGAGGGGACTATTGGTATTTGTGGTGGTATGGCAATGTGTGCATCTTGTCAATGCTATATAACATCAACACACACATTACCTATTATGGAAGATGAAGAAGAGGCTATGCTTTCTGAAGCGTTTAATGTAAAAAAAAATAGTAGATTAAGTTGTCAAATATCAATCACTAAAAATTTAGAAGGGCTAGAGATAATAATAGCACCAGAAGAATAACGATTATAATTCAAGCGATTTCTTTATATCTTTATTCATTAAATAAGAATTAGGATCTTCTAATATCTCCTTTATTCTACACAAAAAACCAACAGATTCTCTTCCGTCAATAATTCTATGATCATATGAAAGTGCAATATACATCATTGGTCTTACAACTACTTTTTTATCAATAGCAATTGGTCTTTCTATAATATTATGCATCCCTAAAATTGCAGATTGAGGAGGGTTGATAATAGGAGTTGAAAGCATAGAGCCAAATACACCTCCATTTGTAATAGTAAATGTACCTCCTAACATTTCATTAATTGTTATTTTTCCATCTCTTGCCTTTATAGCTAATCGTTTAATTTCAGACTCTATATCCAGAAAACTCATTAACTCTACATTCCTTAAAACAGGAACCATTAATCCTTTAGGAGCACTTACTGCTATTCCTATATCAACATAATCATGATAAATAATTTCTTCTCCATCAATCATTGAATTTACATCTTTATATTCTTGTAATGCAATTGTAACAGCTCTTGTAAAAAAAGACATAAAACCTAGACCTACACCATGCTTTTCCTTAAACTCTTCCTTATATTTTGCTCTTATATTAAATATCTCTGTCATATCTACTTCATTAAAGGTCGTTAACATGGCAGTGTCATTCTTTACTTTAACTAATCTAGTAGAAATCTTCTTCCTTAGAGAAGATATTTTTTTACGCACAGTAGATCTTGTTCCGTTAGAATCCTTTTTATTTATTATTCCTAACACATCACTTTTAGTAATCTTACCTGCCTTACCTGTACCTTTCAATTCATCTCTAGCAATATCATGTTCATTTATAATAGCAGATGCTAATGGAGTAGCTTTAGTCATATTCTTATCCCCCTTCTTTTGAATAACTTTCGATGACCCTTCAATTTTAGTATCACTTTTATTACGTCTTTTGACTACTTCTTTTTTTGATGTGTCAATAATGCATACTATATCTCCTACAGATACCGTTTCCCCTTCATTAACAATAATTTTTATAGTTCCTGTTTCTTCAGCAGGTAATTCTAAAGTTGCTTTATCAGAATCAATTTCTGCTATAGATTGATCTTTTTCTACAAAATCACCATCCTTAACTAACCATTCTGCAATTTCCACCTCAGATATAGATTCACCTGGACTTGGAACTTTCATTTCTAATAACATATCTTATATTTTAAAAACTTTATTAATTAATTCATCCTGTTCTGCTATTGATATCTTACTAGAACCACTGGCAGTAGCTGCTGAAGCTTCCCTTGATACAACACAAATACCATATTCTTTAAGCTCCAACGAAATATAAGACGCAGCTCCCATATTTTCGGGTTCTTCTTGTATCCAAAATATTTCTTTTGTTCTATATTTTTTAATAATTTCACTAATATAATCCTTATCTAATGGATATAATTGTTCAAGTCTAACTATAGCTATATTGCTATTTTCTACTTGCCTTCTTTTATCTAGCAACTCATAATAAATTTTTCCACTACATAAAATTAGTTTTGTAACCTTACCTGAAGATATGACATCATCAATTACCCCTTCAAATTGACCATCTGAAAATTCAGAAATAGTTGAAGTGCAGCTTGGATGCCTAAGTAAACTTTTAGGAGTAAATACTATTAATGGTTTTCTGAAATCTCTCTTAAGTTGTCTTCTAAGTAGATGATAAAAATTAGCTGGTGTTGTGCAATTCACAATTTGCATATTGTATTTAGCACACAACTGTAAATATCGTTCTAATCTTGCAGATGAGTGTTCAGCTCCCTGACCTTCATATCCATGAGGAAGTAGCATAACTAAACCACTCATTACCTTCCACTTATCTTCAGCACATGAAATAAACTGATCAATAATAATTTGAGCCCCATTAGAAAAATCTCCAAACTGCGCCTCCCATAATGTTAATGTGTTAGGTCTAGACATAGAATAGCCATAATCAAATCCTAGAACACCATATTCTGAAAGTAATGAATTATATACACTAAAACTAGAATTATCAGAAATATTATCTAATGAACATATCTCTTCTTCAGAATGTTCTAAAGTTAGTATTGCGTGCCGGTGTGAAAAAGTACCACGTTCAACATCTTGTCCGCTTAACCTTACGTCATGACCTTCATCTAATAAAGTAGCATATGCTAATAACTCTCCCATTGACCAGTCAAGTGAATCTGAAACTTCTACCATTTGTTTTCTTTGAGCTAGTAACTTTCTTGTTTTCTTAAATAACATATGATGTTGAGGTGTTTCATATAAAATTTTAGCTAATTCTTTTAACTTCTTCTGATCAACATTTGTTGATCGATTAACTTCAAAATCAGCTTTACTTTTTCTTTTTATTTGAGCCCATTCATTTTCTAGAAATGGTGTAATTCTTGCTATCTCAATCTCTTTTGCTTCTTCAAACCTTTCTTGTAATAAAGCCTTGAATTCCTGCTCTAATTCTATTATCATTCCTGACTCAAGAATACCTTCTTCAATTAATTTTTCCTTGTATATCTCTCTAGGATTTCTATGCTTTGATATTGCGTCATATAGTTTAGGTTGTGTAAATCTTGGCTCATCTCCTTCATTATGACCATATTTTCTATAGCATAATAAATCTATAAATACATCCTTATGGTATTTCTGTCTGTACTCAACTGCTAACTGAAGAGCATGAACAACTGCTTCTACATCATCTCCATTTACATGAAACACTGGAGATAATGTAACTTTTGCGACGTCTGTACAATATGTACTTGATCTTGCATCCAGATAATTAGTAGTAAAGCCAACCTGATTATTTATTACAATATGAATAGTACCTCCTGTTTGATAGCCATCTAATTGAGCCATCTGGACTACCTCATAGATAACACCCTGCCCTGCAAGTGCAGCATCTCCATGTAATAAAACAGGAATTATTTTGTCTTTATTACCATTATAATCACTATCTAATTTAGCTCTTGTAATCCCTTGTACAACTGGATCTACAGCTTCTAGATGTGAGGGATTTGGTACTAGATTTAATATCACGCTATTACCATTACTACATTCTTGAATTGAAGTAGAGCCAAGGTGATATTTAACGTCTCCTGATATATCATCTTTATATAAATTACCTTCAAACTCTGAAAAAATATCTTTATATGTTTTATTAAATATGTTAGCTAATACATTTAATCTACCTCTATGTGCCATTCCCATGACAAATTCTTCAACTCCAAAACTTGAGCTATGCTCAACAAGAGCATCCAAAGCAGGAATCAATGATTCCGCTCCCTCTAATGAAAATCTTTTTTGTCCTACAAATTTCTTATGAAGAAAATTCTCAAATACTACTGACTGATTTAATTTATGTAATATATGTTTTTTCTGTTCTATATTAAAATTAGGAGTATTAGAATTGAGATGTAATCTATTCTTTATCCATTCTATCTCATTAGGATCACGAATATACATATACTCTATCCCAATAGATTGACAATATACCTTTTCTAAATGACCTATAATCTCTCTTAAAGTTGATGGCCCAATACCTACCTGCTCACCAGCTTGGAACTTAATATCTAAATCCTTATCGTCAAGACCAAAATTCTTATAGTCAAGTGTTGGGTTATATCTTCTTCTCTCCCTAACTGGATTAGTTTTAGTAAACAAATGGCCTGACTTTCTATATCCATCTATAAGGTTAATAACTTTAAATTCTTTCTGAAATAGTTTAGGTACATCATCCTCTGAATATACCTCTTTAGCAAAATCATAACCTTTGAAGAATTCTCCCCACTCTTTTTCTACACTATTAGGATCTTTTAAATAACGACTATACATGTCATCAATCATTTCGATATTTATTGACCCTAGAAAAGAAAAATTATCCATTAGTTTCAACTAAATTTTAATACAAAATTATCTAATTTTATTAATATATTGAATTAAAAAACAACAAAATAAGAGAATGATGTAAATAAAAAATTTCTTTATGAAATTCGTTCCATTAATGTTTGTGATAATGATATTAAAGGTCCTTTATGGTTAGATTCTATAGCGTCCATATGTTTAATTGCTTTTATATAATAAGACTTCATCATTTCTATAGTATGTTTTTTTATATCTAGAATTTCAAATATATTCTTCACTCTATTTACCTTATCATTTGTCTTATTACTGTTGTAATATTGCTTTAATTCTTTTTGAGTAGACTTATCTGCTATTTGTATTGCCTTAAGATACATAAATGTCTTCTTATTCGCTAATACATCTCCTCCAATTTTTTTTCCAAATTTCTCAGGATCTCCAAATAAATCTAACATATCATCCTTTAATTGAAATGCAATGCCAATATTCTTACCAAACTCATACAAATGCTTCTGATTATCATCATTGGTTCCGGCAATTATACCCCCTATCTGTAAAGAAGCTGCAAGTAAAACAGCTGTTTTAAATTCAATCATTTCCATATAATTAGCAAGTGTTACATTATTATCATCTTCAAAATTCATATCCCATTGCTGTCCTTCACAAACTTCTTGAGCAGCTTTACTAAAAACACTTAATACTTTTTTAATAATAGCCCCATCTACATTCATTATCATCTGATATGCTCTTACAATCATTATATCTCCTGATAGAATTGCAATATTCTTATTCCATTTCTTATGTACAGTTTTTTTACCTCTCCTAAATGGAGCATTGTCCATAATATCATCGTGCATTAAAGTAAAGTTATGAAAAATCTCAATTGCAATAGCAGGAGATATCGCCTCATTAATATTCTTTCCAAATAGCTGATATGACATTAATAGTAAAATAGGACGAATTCTTTTCCCACCAATACCTAGAATATATTTAACTGGATCATATAACTCTTTTGGTCTTTCTGGATATGATAGTTTTTCTATTTCTTTCTCAATAATTAAATTTAATTCAGTGACTGTCAGCATTGTTAGCTAATTTTATCAAATATTCACCATATCCACTTTTTCTTAATGAATCTGCAATTTTTATAAGATGTTCTTTATTTATAAAACCCATTTTATATGCCGCTTCCTCAATACAACCTATTTTCCTGCCCTGGCGTTCCTGAATAACTTGGACATATTGATTGGCTTGCATTAAAGATTTAAAGGTGCCTGTGTCTAACCAAGCAGTTCCTCTTCCTAATAGACGTACATCTAACTGCCTTTTTTCTAAATAAACTTTATTAATGTCTGTAATTTCATATTCTCCTCTTTCAGATGGCTTAATTTCTTTAGCTATCTCAACTACAGAATTGTCATAATAATATAGACCAGGGATTGCATAATTAGATTTAGGGTTATTAGGTTTTTCTTCGATAGACAATACCTTCAGATCATTATCATATTCTACAACTCCATATCTTTCCGGATCATTTACATGATATCCAAATATAATAGCACCATTTACATCTTTACATGACTCTAACATCTTTCGTTTCATCTGAAAAATATTATCCCCCAATACGAGACATACCTTATCATCCCCAATAAATTCTTCACCTAATATAAATGCTTGTGCTAATCCGTTAGGTACATCTTGTACTTTATATTCAAACCTACACCCTAGTCTACTCCCGTCACCTAATAATTTTTTAAATAATGGAAGATCATGTTTTGTAGAGATTATCAATATTTCATTGATTCCAGAATATAATAAAGTAGAAAGTGGATAATAAATCATAGGTTTATCGTAAATAGGCATAAGCTGTTTACTTATCGATAACGTAAGTGGATGTAGTCTTGTGCCTGAACCTCCAGCTAAAATAATTCCTTTCATTTTATTTTTTTTAAACTTTAATTTTAAACTATATCTTACCTTCAATATCGGAGACATCAAGCCTTGATTCGTTAAAGGATTTTGTAGTAATACTTTTCTCTAAAGTAAGTAACAATGCTGGTAATAAAAGTAAATTAGCAAGCATTGCTATGAGTAAAGTAATTGAAACCAAAAGCCCCAAAGCGACCGTACCTCCAAATTCTGAGGCAATAAAGATAAAAAAACCACAGAAAAGAACAATAGAAGTATAAATCATACTAACTCCTGTCTCTTTTAAAGCTGCAATTACAGACTCATTTATATTTTGTTTTCTTGTAATTAGCTCTTGCCTATATTTAGCTAAAAAATGAATGGTATCATCTACGGAAATGCCAAAAGCAATACTAAAAACTAGAATAGTAGATGGTTTTATAGCAATGGAAAAATAACCCATAATAGACGCTGTAAGAATTAGAGGGATGACATTTGGTATAAGAGAAACAATAACCATTCTAGCAGAATTAAACATCCATGCCATAAAAATAGAAATAAGTACAATAACCAAAAATAATGATGTAAAAAGATTCTTTACTAGATATTTTGTTCCATTTAGGAATACAATACTTGCTCCTGTTATAGTAACATCATATTTTTCTTTATCAAATATATTATCTATTTTAGGTTGTAAAACATCCATAATACTATCAAGAACAGGGGTGCTAACATCAGCCATTTGCATACTTATCCTAGCAGTTTGCGACAAGGAATCAACAAATGGCGTTTCACTGAAACTAGTATTATCAATAAGATCTTTAGCGTATGATAATACCCAGCTTTTTTCTTGTGCATTTGGAAGCGAATAGTAATTAGTATCACTATTATAAAAAGTTTGCTTTGCATATTTAGATAAGTCTAAAATAGACATAGGTCTTGAAAAGATTGGAATACTATCTATTATTATCTGTAATTCCTCCATTTTTTTAAGGAAGGATAATTTCATTATACCATTTTTCTTCTTAGTTTTAATAAGAATCTCTACTGGCATAATACCAGAAAATTCTTTCTCGAAAAACATAATATCTTTATATAACGCTCCCTCCTTTGATAAATCATCTGTGATATTTCCTGTAATCTGCATCTTAAAAACACCGAATAATCCTAGAGTAAAAAATAATAACGTAACAATATAAATCTCTTTTCTTCTAAATTGAACTAATTTAATAAGGATCGCTATACTATTTCTAATCCATTTTTTATCTAGATGTCTCGTATGTTTCTTTTTCGGAGATTGAAAAAAACTAAATGCAATAGGGATAATAAGTAAAGAAAAAAGGAAAACAAACATTATATTCATAGATGCTATCAACCCAAACTCATTGAGAGATGGACTGTTAGTAAATATAAATGCTGCAAAACCTGAAGCAGTAGATAGATTAGTTAATAAAGTGATATTACCTACTTTATTAATAATCCTTGTAATTGCTTTTATCTTATTCTTATGTTCCTTAAACTCATTATGAAATTTATTAAGCAAGAAAATACAATTAGGGATTCCAATCACTACAATTACCGGTGGTACTAATGCCATTAGGATTGATATTTCAAATCCAAAGAGAGACATTGTTCCAAAACACCATATAACTCCAATAATAACTACAAACATAGAAGTAAAGGTGGCTCTAAAAGATCTAAAAAATAAAAATAAAATAAGTCCAGTTATAACTAATGTTAAAATTATAAAAAGTGTAATTTCTTTACGAATCTGTATTGAGTCTATTGTTCTTATATAAGGTAATCCAGAATAATGGAGCTTTAGATTCTGTGCAGCTGCATACTCCTGTCCTTTTTTATGTATCTCTTGAATTAAACCTTCCCTCTCTTCTTTCTTAAGAATATCTGGGTCAATACTTATAATTAATACTGTAGAATTTGATTTTTCATTATATATAAGTTCTTTATAAAATGGTTCACTTAGAAAATTTGAAACAGACTTGTTAAATTCTTCTTGAGATTTTAGGTCAGTATTATACCAACTTTCTTTCTTGAATTTTTTATCTAGCGTATCCTTCTTAAGTAAATATATATTGTCAATAGAAATAGTATTCTTCACTCCATCTATTTCTTGTATCTTTTTCCCTAAATTTACCCAAGCATTATAGTTTTTTATCTTAAAGAGATTTGGATCTTCCACCCCAATAACCATTCTATTCTTATTATCTCCAAATTCTTTCTTAAAATACTCATAGTCGTAGAAGACTTGACTTGATTTTGGTAAAATCTTAGCCATTTGATATGAGAGTTTTACACTATTTGCTTGATACAGCATAAATGCCGTAGAGGTAATTACTGAAAGTAAAATAACAACACGAAACCTTAAAATAATTCTAGAAATTACTACCCACATATATTAATACGATGCTTTTTTGCTTTTAAAAAAATCGCACGAAAATAATCACAAATTTTGATTAGACAAGTTGAAAACAAAATAATCTATTAGAATTCTTGCAATTTTATTATCTCTAGATTATCTATGTGTAATAGCAGAAAGTTAATTACATTAAATTGTTAAAATTTCCTTTTCTTTTGTGTTAAAATAGTTGTCTGTCTTTGCAGTATAAATATCAGTAATTTTCTGCACTTCATCCTGCGCATCTTTTTCTAAATCTTCAGATAGCCCCTCTTTTCCTAATCTTTTCATTTCATCATTAGCTTTTTGACGAATGTTCCTTATACTTACCTTTGATTGTTCCACTTCTGTTTTTGCTTGTTTTACTAATTCTATTCTTCTTTCTTCAGTAAGCGGAGGGATATTTATCATTATCATCTCTCCATTATTTATTGGAGTATAACCAAGATTAGCTTCCATAATTGCTTTTTCAATATCTTGTAATGCAGTTTTATCCCAAGGCTGAATAGAGATTGTTTGTGAGTCAGGCGTATTAACATTTGCCATCTGACTAATAGGTGTTTTTGTTCCATAATAGTCCACCTGAACACTACCCACCATTTGTGTATTTGCCTTCCCAGCCCTAATCTTTCCTAGAACTTTATCTAGATGATTAATAGCTTCCTGCATCTGTTCTTTTGCAACATCTAAATGAAATTTTACTTCTTCTGTCATAACTTATCTATATTAATATTATTAAAAATATACTAACGTACCAACCTTTTCTCCATTACATATTCTTACTAAATTACCTTTTTTATTCATATTAAACACCTTAATTGATAAATTATTTTCTTTGCACAATGTAAATGCAGTCATATCCATTACCTGCAATCCTTTTTCATAAACTTCATCAAATGATATGTCTTCATACTTATTAGCATTTTTGTCTATTTCAGGATCTGCAGTAAATATTCCATCAACTCTAGTTCCTTTTAGAATGATATCGGATTCAATCTCAATAGCTCTTAATGTTGCAGCAGTATCAGTAGTAAAATATGGATTACCTGTTCCTCCGCCAAAAATAACTACCCTAGATTTTTCTAAATGCCGTATTGCTTTTCTTCTAATATATGGTTCAGCTAGCTGTTCCATGTTTATTGCTGTAAGCAATCTTGTTTGAATATCAATCTTCTCAAGTGCAGACTGTAACGCCATACCATTTATAATAGTTGCTAACATCCCCATATAATCTCCCTGTACCCTGTCAAATCCAGCTCCTTCAGATTGTATTCCTCTATAAATATTTCCACCACCAATCACAATAGCAACCTCGACCCCCATATCTACTATGTCGTTTATCTCATTAGCATAATCAGTTAACTTCTGGGCATCAATACCATATTTTTTCTTACCCATAAGAGCTTCTCCGCTAAGTTTAAGAAGTATTCTTTTATATTTCATATAATTAAAAATTTGCCCAAATATATATAAATCAATGAAAGTAATAAATTAATAAATTAATGACTTTTAAACACAAAAAAAACCACTACATAATGCAGTGGTTTTCTAATAAATCTTTACTTGTATTATCCTAATGATACTCTTTTAAATCCAGAAACATTTACATCCCCATATTCAGAAACATAATTAGCAACCGATTTTTTTTCATCCTTAATGAAATCTTGATCTAAAAGACATTGTTCCTGGTCTAAAGTTGTGTTGTCAGATATAAATCTTTCCATTTTTCCTGGAACAATTTTATCCCATATTTGCTGTGGTTTACCCTCTGATTTTAACTGACTTTCAATATCAGATTTTGCAAGAGCAATTACTTCATCAGTTATTTGCGCCATAGATATGTATTTAGGTACATTCTTTAAAGTTTTACCTAATCTTGCTAATTCTATATTTTCTTTCTCAATAACAGCAATTCTTGCTTCTGTTTCAGAAGCTACATATTGATTATCAAAATCCTTATATGATAAGGTAGTAGCTCCCATCGAGGCTACTTGCATTGCAATATCTTTAGATAATATATCTGATTTATCAACTACTTTATCTAAACCAACTAATACTGCTATCTTAAATCCATGAATATAAGATCCAACATATTCTGCTTCTATTCTTTCAAAAGCAGATATATCTAATTTTTCTCCTATAACTCCTGTCTGTTCTATTAACTTATCTGAAACAGTCATTCCATCAAAATCTGCAACCATAAAAGAATCTTTATCCTGATATAATAAAGCGATTTCTGCAAACCTTTTCGCTAATTCTTTAAAGGACTCATTCTTTGCTACGAAATCAGTTTCACATGCCAATACAATAGAAACACCAACCTTTTTATCATCACTAATCTTTGTAATCGCAACCCCTTCTGAAGCATCTCTATCAGCTCTATTAGCAGCTACTTTTTGCCCTTTCTTTCTTAATATTTCAATTGCTGAATCAAAATCACCCCCAGCTTCAACTAAGGCCTTCTTACAGTCCATCATTCCTGCACCTGTTTGCTTTCTTAATTTAGCAACATCTGCCGCTTTAATTTCTGCCATCTTTATTTTTTTATTTTTTTTATTTTTTCTTCCTTATTCTCTTCTTCATTGTTTTTCTTTACTTTTAACTTTTTTGCATTTTCCATTGCCTTCTGCTCAGCCGCCTTATTTTTTTCTTCTAATCCTTCCGACACTGCTTTAATTAATATATCTAGTATACATTCAATTGATTTTGTTGCATCATCATTAGCGGGTATTGGAAAATCTACTAAATTAGGATCAGAATTAGTATCAACTATAGCAAAAGTTGGAATATTCAATTTTTTAGCCTCTGCCACTGCTATCTTTTCTTTTTTAATATCTACAACAAAAATAGCAGATGGCATCCTATTCATTTTAGCTATACTCCCCAAATTCTTTTCAAGTTTCTCCCTTGTTCTTGAAATTTGTAAACGCTCTCTTTTTGACAAGGTATCTATAGTCCCATCCTCTTTCATCTTGTCTATAGTATCCATTTTCTTTACAGCTTTTCTAATCGTCACAAAATTAGTAAGTAAGCCTCCAGGCCATCTTTCAGTAATATATGGCATATTAAGCTTTTTCACTTTTTCAGCCACAATATCTTTTGCTTGTTTTTTAGTTGCAACAAATAAAATAATCTTACCAGACATTACAATCTGTTTCATTGCAGAAGCAGCTTCTTCTATCTTTGCTACAGTTTTATTTAAGTCAATAATATGGATTCCATTTCTCTCCATAAATACATATGGAGTCATAGCTGGATTCCACTTTCTTTTTTGGTGTCCAAAATGAACACCTGCTTCTAATAATTCTTTGAAATTTGTTCTCATGTTTACTTTCTTTTTACTTTGTTAAGCAATTCTACAGTAGAAGTAATTTACTTGTCCGTAGAATTTAGATGCTAAACATTTTTTAATTAATATTATATTATCTTTTAACCCATTGAAATTTCTTTCTTGCCTTCTTTTGCCCTGGCTTCTTTCTTTCTACTACTCTAGGATCTCTTGTGAGTAAACTTGCAGACTTTAGAGCAGTGCGGTTCTCTGGGTCTAATTTACATAATGCTCTGGAAATTGCAAGTTTTATTGCATCAGCCTGTCCTGTTGGTCCTCCTCCCAAAACATTAACCTTAATATCAAACTTACCTTCTTGATCCGTAAGTTGTAATGGTTGGTTTATCTTATAAAGCAGTATGTCTAAAGAAAAATAATCCTTTGCTTGCTTTTTATTTATAGTAATTATACCTTTTCCTTTAGACATATATATTCTAGCAACTGATGCTTTTCTTCTTCCTATTGTATGAATTGTATCCATATTATTTTAATTCGTTTAAATTTAATAGTTGGGGCTTCTGAGCCTCCTGCTCATGATCACTTCCAGCATAAATATGACAATTTTTTATAATTTGTCTGCCTAATTTATTTTTAGGAAGCATACCTCGAATAGCATGCTTTACAACTGAAGTTTCGTCTTTTGCTAACATCTCCAATGGAGAAATTCTTTTCTGCCCACCAGGATAACCTGTATGAGAGAATATCTGCCTATCTTGCATCTTATTACCACTCATAACTATTTTACCAGCATTAAGAATAATCACATAATCCCCACAATCAGCATGTGGAGTGAAATTTGCCTTATATTTTCCTCTTAAAACCTTGGCTACTTTTGAAGCCATTCTTCCTAATGTCTGACCTTCAGCATCTACTATCCACCACTTCTTATCTGCATTCTCTTTATTTACTGAAAGTGTTTTATAACTTAATGTATCCACAATTTTATTTTTTAAACTTAATATTTTAAGGGGTGCAAATCTACAATTATTTTTATTATGCAACAAGAAAACTTAAAGCATAAATTATTCAATAATTTTAAGTTCTTTACCAAACTTTGAAAAGGCCTTTAGAGCAATATCTAAATCTTTCTTTGAATGTGCAGCTGATATCTGAACCCTAATCCTTGCCTCTCCTTTGGGAACTACTGGATAGAAAAAGCCAATAACATATATTCCTTCCTCTAGCAATCTATTTGACATTTCTTGCGCAAGTTTCGCATCATATAGCATGACTGGTATAATAGGATGTTTCCCAATCTTAATATCAAAGCCTAGCTCAACCATTCTCTGTCTAAAATAGTCCGTATTTTCTTCTAACTTGTCACGTAAATTTGTATCCTTACTTATCAATTCTATAACTTTTGTAGCAGCACCAACAATTGATGGAGCTAATGAATTGGAAAATAAATATGGACGAGATCTTTGACGTAACATATCAATAATTTCTTTTCTTCCTGAAGTAAATCCTCCCATAGCTCCGCCTAGCGCTTTCCCTAATGTAGAGGTTATAATATCAACTCTTCCCATTACATTACAATATTCATGTGTGCCTCTACCAGTTTTTCCAACAAAGCCTGTAGAATGAGAATCGTCAACCATAACTAATGCGTTATATTTTTCAGCTAAATCACAGATCTTATCTAATTGGGCTATTGTTCCATCCATAGAAAACACCCCATCAGTAACAATAATTCTATTTCTATGACCTTGAGATTCTATTAATTGAGCTTCTAAACTTTTCATATCATTATTTATATAACGATAACGTACAGCTTTACATAATCGAACTCCATCAATAATAGATGCATGATTCAAAGAATCTGATATTATAGCATCTTCTTTATTAAATAACGGCTCAAATAGGCCACCATTTGCATCAAAAGCAGCTGCATACAATATTGTATCTTCCATACCTAAAAAATTAGAAAGCCTATCTTCTAGATTCTTATGAATATCTTGAGTTCCACAAATAAATCTAACAGAAGACATCCCGTAACCATGTGT
>CESM01013775.1_pt1 | contig 56744 bp, 52 predicted proteins | sample 361421 | NCBI WGS metagenome assembly CESM01 (sample SAMEA2622219, study PRJEB7988) | marine metagenome | isolation source: saline water (ENVO:00002010), including | reverse complement strand
CATATTTGTGTTTTAAAAATCTCGTGTCAATTATATTACCGTTGAATAGAAAAAATGATGTAGCAAATAATATTTTTAGCATATAACAAAAATAAGAATAAATATTATTAATTATTTAGATTTGCATTTTATAATTTACAGTATGATAATTAAAAAATGATAAGATCTTTTAAGAAATTTGCAGATTATATTAATTCATACCGAAAGAAACGAGATGATATTACATGCTCCCTTAATCCAATTATTGAAAAAAATAATTGTAAAAAAATATTAGAAGTTGGGTGTAATGTTAGACCTGTCTGTAATAAAAATAATATAAAAAGTAAAAGTTTTATTTTACATGGAATAGATCCTGAGCTTAATATAGATCTATCAGTTGCAAAAACTAAATTTGATTATTTTGAAATAACAGATTTAGAAAGTTACGAAACATCTGAAAAATACGATTTAATTTTACTTAATATGGTGTTAGAGCATATAAAGGATAATAAGAAATCTTTTAAAAAATTATCATCCTTAATTTCTGAAAATGGCATTATAGTATGTCACCAGCCATCTAATTTACATCCATTTTCTATAATAAATAGAGTTCTCTCACATAAGCTTAAAGAAAAAGTATTAAAAATATTTCTTCCTTGGTCTAAAAAAGGAGCAAGAGGATGGAAATCATATTATGATAGGTGTAATTATTTTGGATTTAAAAAGTTATGTGAAATAAATCAATTAGAAATTATTAATGAAAGGTTCAATTATAATGCGGCTCATTATTTTAGCTTTTTCCCACCACTTTTTTTGATAATAGTGTTGTATGAAGAATTTATAAAGCTCCTAAATATTAAATTATTATGTTCTGATTTTTATCTAGAAATAGCTCATAAAAATAGAAATAAATTATCTTAAAAATAATTTATTAAAGTTGATCTATAGCACTTTCTATAAATTTATCATTAATTAACAAAATACTATAATAAGAATCATTTCCCCATAGCGTTCTAGCTATATTTGCTTTTAATTGTTTCTCAAGGTATAGCTCATCATTTAAATTAAGATTAAATTTAAAATTAGGCTCTTTATTATTTACAAATTCAATAAATTTAGGATATATATTTATATTAAGAAGCTCTTCTTTAGAAAAAGTATTTCTATTATTATCTGCATAATTAAAGCAAAAATCAAAAATCCAATTTTTACTAAATAAGGGACTAAGATTTGCACTATTTAAATTAGTGTCAATGGGGATAAAAAAGTCAGGTGTTATTCCGCCACCTCCATAAACAATATTTCCATTTGGTGTGGTAAAAGCAAGTGAATCTAATTGTTTTGTACTATCATTTTCTTCTCTTTTATATATTTCTAAAAAATAATCTTCTGATTTCTTTTTTTTATATGGTTTTTGTATGCTTCTTCCTGTAGGTGTATAATATCTTTGTGTTGTAAGACGAACTGCTGACCCATCATAAATAGATATTTGTTCTTGAACTAGCCCCTTGCCAAATGTTCTTCTACCAACAATTTTTGCCCTGTCATTGTCTTGTAATGCGCCAGCTACAATTTCAGATGCAGATGCAGACCCTTCATCAACTAAAATAATAGTATTACAGTTTTTTAGTAAGCCATTATTGTCAGAGTAGAATTCTTTTTTTTGCCGTTTTCTTCCTTCTGTAAAAACAATTAACTTATTAGCAGTAAGAAACTGATTGCTAATATTGATTGCTGCTCCTAGATAGCCGCCAGGATTCCCTCTTAAATCTAGGATTAAATTATCCATTCCATTATCTAAAAGTTCTTTAGTTCCTTGGATAAACTCATTATACGTGGTTCCAGAAAACCTATTTAGTTTAATATAGCCAATATTATTTGTTATCATTAATTTTGCATCTAAACTAAAAAGAGGTATTTCGCCTCTTTTAATGGTATATTCTAGTAACTTATTTTCACTTCTTCTTTTTATTTTAAGATTAACAGTTGAATTCACTGCTCCTCTTAATCTTTCAATAACTCCATTATTATCAATTCCAACACCAGCTACATTTTCATCTTCAACCTCAACAATTCTATCACCTGACCTTATCCCTAATCTTTCGGATGGACCCCCAGAAATTGGAGAAATAACAACTATACTATCTGCTTGGATATTAAATTCCACTCCAATACCTCCAAAACTCCCTTCCATCTCTTCATTGACAGTAGTTATTTTTTTTGTATTAATATATGTGCTGTGAGGATCTAATTCTTTTAAAATAGATTTTATAGCATTTTCTTCTAAATCTATTATATTGATACTATCTACATATTCACTATTTACCAAATTAATTATCGCACTTAGTTTTGAATTTTTTTGAATTTGAAAATGGGTTATCTTACTAGCTGAATCAGATAATAAATTTCCGACTATAATTCCAGTTATTAAAATTAAAGAAAAAATAATTGGCTGGTATTTTTTTTTACTAGAGTTCATTTTACAATGACAATTTATTAATCTTTATGCCAGCATTCTTTAAGAATTGCAGACCAGACAGGTCTTTATACTCATTCAAATAAACTAGCCTAATTATCCCCGATTGATGAATTAGTTTGCTACATTCTTTACATGGAGACATAGTTAAGTATAATGTTGCCCCGTTACAATCGTGATTTGAGCTAGCAATTTTTAGAATAGCATTTGCTTCAGCGTGTAGAACATACCAATGGGTCTTCCCATTTTCGTCTTCACAACTATTATGGAATCCAGATGGAGTGCCATTATATCCATCTGAAATAATCATTCTATTTTTTACAATAAGTGCTCCTACTTGTTTTCTTTTACAATGCGATAATTTAGCCCATTCAATAGCCATTTTCATATAAGCATTATCATATCTTGTTTGTTTCTCCATAATTTATGCAATATACTAAAAAGCCCTCATTATATAGAGGGCTTTGTGCCCAGAGCCGGGATCGAACCGGCACGGGTTTAACCCCACTGGTGTTTGAGACCAGCGCGTCTACCAATTCCGCCATCTGGGCAAAATAGTCAGCGAAAATAATTAAACTGTTTATTAATAGATAGTCATTTTTCTTTTATTTAAAAAAAATTAGTTAAAACCTAGTAATCTTCATATATTTGCACCCCTTTTTCAAGGTTTATAAAAATGAATAAGACGGTAAAATTTTTTGCAGGAAAGGCATCTGAATCATTAGCAAAGAAAATTGCTACTGAATATGGTACTGATTTAAGTAGCAGTGATCTTGTAAAGTTTGCTGATGGAGAATTTGAGCCTTCTTTTAATGAAACAGTAAGAGGTTCTGATGTATTTTTAATACAATCAACAACCCCTCCATCTGATAATTTAATGGAATTATTACTTATGATTGATGCCGCAAAAAGAGCTTCAGCTAAAAACATTATAGCTGTAATGCCATATTTTGGTTATGCTAGACAGGATAAGAAAGGGAAGCCAAGAGTTCCTATAGGCGCAAAGTTAGTTGCAAATCTACTAACTGCAGCTGGAGTAGATAGAATAATGACTATGGATCTACATGCAGCACAAATCCAGGGATTTTTCGAAGTACCAGTAGATCATTTATATGCATCTGAACTTTTCCATGAAGACATACAGAATTTAAATTTACCAAATTTAGTAGTTGCATCCCCTGATATGGGAGGTTCTAAACGTGCAAATTTCTATGCAAATCTTTTAAAGACAGGATTAGTGGTATGTTATAAAGATAGAAAGGAGGCTAATAAGATAGGAAATATGATGCTAATTGGCGATGTTGAAGGAAAGGATGTGGTGATAATTGATGATATGGTTGATACCGCAGGGACTCTTTCTAAAGCAGCTGATTTAATGATTGAAAAAGGAGCTAATAGCGTAAGAGCATATTGCACACATGGTGTACTTTCAAATGATGCATATGATAAACTAAATAATTCGATGATTAAAGAATTAGTAATTACTAATACAATTCCAAAAAATCATTTAAGCGCTAAAGTAAGGGAAGTATCTATTGCATCATTTATTGCTGAAACTATTAGGTCTGTTGTAAGTAATGAATCTATAAGTGCAAAATGGAAAGAAAAGTAGAAATAAAAATAATAACAAAAAAATTATAAAATGAAAACACTAGCAATTAGTGCTAAATTAAGAAAAGGAACTGGAAAAACAGATTCTAAAGCACTAAGAAATCAGGGTAATGTACCATGCGTACTTTACGGGGGAGAAAAGCAGGTGTGTTTCTATGCTCATGAAAATGATTTTAGAAATCTTGTATTTACTCCTGAGGTATTTATTGTTGAACTTGATATTGAAGGTCAAAAATATCGTGCTGTAATGCAAGATTTACAGTTTCACCCAGTTACTGACAAACTACTTCATCTTGATTTCCTTGAAATTTTTGATGATAAAGAAGTTACAGTTACAATTCCCGTGCAACTTGAAGGAAATGCAGTTGGGATCAGAAATGGAGGTATTTTATCTTTTAGAAGACGAAAAATTATTACAAGAGCAATACCAGGAAATCTACCTGATTATATTGTTGTAAATATTGAAGATTTAGATATTGGACAGTCTATTTTTATAAAAGATTTGAGAAATGAGGATTATTCATTTATAGCTCCTGATAACGCGATTGTAGTTGGAGTAAGAACAGCACGAGAGCTTATTGTTGAAGAGGAAGAAGAAAGTGAAGAAGTTATAGAAGCTGAAGGAGAAGAAACAACTTCACAAGAAGAAACTGAAGGGTCTTCATCTGAAGAAAACAAACAGGAAGACAAATCAGAATAATAATGAAGTACTTAATCGTTGGGTTAGGTAATCCTGGTTTTGAGTATGAAAATACTCGTCATAATATTGGTTTTAAAATATTAGATTCATTTTGTGACATGTATAATGTTACATTTTCCGAAGATAAATATGTTAGTATTACACATATAAAATTCAAAGGAAGAGCGCTGAATATAATTAAGCCAACAACTTTCATGAATTTAAGCGGAAAGGCAGTTAATTATTGGTTACAGAAACTTAAAATAGATATCAAAAACCTTTTGATTATAACTGATGATATTTCTTTAGAATTTGGGTGCTTGAGATTAAGAGCTAAAGGAAGTAATGGGGGGCATAATGGAATGAAGGATATTGAGGAAGTTTTAGGTAGTAGTAAATACGCTAGACTCAGATTTGGAGTTGGTAAAAACTTTAAACAAGGAAGACAATCAGATTACGTTTTAAGTGATTGGAATAAAGATGAAAAAGATCAATTAAGTGAAAGGACTGAACAGTGCATTAAGATAATTCAATCATTTACAACTTTGGGAATTTCTAAAACAATGTCTGTGTTTAACGGGAAATAATTACAATAAATAGTTACTCATAGATACTTTTTCTCTAATTAAATCAGGTAATTTTTCTGATGAAATTCTTTCCTGTTTCATCGAATCTCTATCTCTAATAGTTACAGAGTTATCATCTATCGTTTGATGATCTATGGTAATACAATAAGGGGTGCCAATAGCATCTTGCCTCCTATATCGCTTACCTATAGAATCTTTCTCTTCATATTGACAATTAAAATCTACTTGAAGTGTATTCATAATTTCTTTTGCTTTTTTTGGAAGACCATCTTTTTTGGTAAGTGGAAGAATTGCTGCTTTTAATGGAGCAATAAAAGGAGGAATTTTTAGAACAATTCTATTTTCACCATTATCTAAATTTTCTTCTGTGTATGTATTACTTAAAATAGCTAAAAACATCCTATCTAATCCTATAGAAGTCTCTATTATAAAAGGAATATAACTTTCTTTAATCTCTGGATCATAATATTGTAATTTTTTTCCTGAACACTCTTGATGTGCTTTTAAATCAAAATCAGTTCTAGAATGAATACCCTCTAATTCTTTAAATCCAAAGGGGAATTTAAATTCTATATCAGCAGCTGCATTTGCATAATGAGCTAATCTTGTATGAGTATGAAAACGATAATTGTCATTTCCCATACCTAGAGATGTGTGCCATTTCATCCTTACATCTTTCCAATAATTATACCATTTTATTTCTTCACCTGGTTTAACAAAAAATTGCATTTCCATTTGCTCAAATTCACGCATACGAAATATAAATTGCCTAGCTACTATCTCATTCCGAAATGCTTTTCCTATTTGAGCAATTCCAAATGGTATTTTCATTCGAGATGTTTTCTGTACATTTAGAAAATTAACAAAAATACCTTGGGCAGTTTCAGGTCTTAAATATATATCAGAAGCTCCATCGTTCGATGCTCCCATTTTAGTTTTAAACATAAGGTTAAATTGACGAACATCTGTCCAATTATTTGTTCCAGAAATAGGACATTTAATTTCTAATTCTTCAATCAATTTTTTTATGTTTTCTAACTTTTTAGTTTTTAAGGCGGACTCCATTTTTAAATTTATTTCATCAATTACCTTTTTTCTTTCTAATATTCTGGTATTTGTTTTTAAAAATTGCTCTTTATTAAAAGCATCCCCAAATCTTTTTGCAGCTTTTACGCAGTCTTTTTCAATTTTAGTTTCTATTTTTGTAATAAACTCTTCAATTAGAACGTCTGCTCTATATCTTTTATTTGAGTCTTTATTGTCAATTAATGGATCATTAAAAGCATCTATATGACCAGAAGCCTGCCATGTTTTTGGATGCATGAAAATTGCAGAATCAAGACCAACAATATTATCATGCATATTTACCATTGATTTCCACCAATATTTCTTAATATTATTTTTAAGCTCTACACCATTTGAACCATAGTCATAAGTTGCTGCTAATCCATCATATATTTCTGATGATTGAAAAACATATCCGTATTCTTTTGCATGAGATATAACTTTTTTAAAAATGTCTTCATAATTTGCCATATTGCAAAAGTAGTAATTTATTGTAGTTTTGCTTAATGATTCAAGTTGATGATAAAATAATTTCACTTGATATTTTTGAAAAATATTTTATTTGTGATTTAAATTCATGTAAAGGGGCATGTTGTATTATAGGTGATTCAGGGGCTCCGATTAATGAAGAAGAAGAAGAATTACTAAATAATATTTATCATAAAATAAAGCCGTATATGTCGAAAAAATCAATTGCTACAGTTGACCGTGATGGTTTATCAGAGTACGATGTTGATGGTGATCTTACAACTACATTAGTGGATAATAGAGAATGTGTATTTGTAGTAGAAGAGGATGGAATTGCAAAATGCGCTATTGAGAAAGCATATATAGATGGAAAGATAAGTTTCAAAAAACCAATTTCATGTCATTTATACCCAATACGTATAAAGGAATATAAAGACTTTGATGCAATAAATTATGAAGCAAATAAAATCTGTAATTCGGCATGTAACTATGGAGAAAAGTTAGGGATACCTATTTATGCTTTCCTAAAAGAACCACTTATTAGAAGATACGGTGAAGATTGGTACAATAAACTATTGGAAGCAGCTAGTCTATTAAAGGATTAAAAATTATTAAATTTGATTTTTATTTAAAGGCATTCTCACCAGTAATATCAAATCCTGTAATTAATAAATGTATATCATGCGTCCCCTCATATGTAATTACTGATTCTAGATTCATCATATGCCGCATTATAGAATATTCCCCAGTTATACCCATAGCACCTAAAATTTGCCTTGCATCTCTAGCAATATTTAATGCCATTTCAACATTATTACGTTTACACATTGATATTTGGGCAGATGTAGCTCTTTCTTCATTTCTTAAAACTCCTAGTCTCCATGTTAATAATTGTGCTTTTGTAATTTCAGTTATCATTTCAGCTAATTTTTTTTGCTGTAATTGGAATGATGCTATCGGTTTCCCAAACTGTATACGTTCTTTAGAATAGCGAAGAGCTGTATCATAACAGTCCATAGCTGTACCTATAGTACCCCATGCAATCCCATATCTTGCAGAATCTAAACAACCAAGAGGTGCACCTAATCCATCCTTATTTGGCAATAAGTTCTCTTTAGGAATTTTTACATTATCAAAAACTAATTCTCCTGTAGAAGAAGCTCTTAAGCTCCATTTATTATGCGTTTCAGGAGTTGAAAACCCTTCCATATCACGCTCTACAATAACACCTTTAATCCTTCCTTGTTCATTTTTAGCCCAAACAATAGCAATATCAGCAAAAGGGGAGTTGGAAATCCACATTTTTGACCCATTTAATAAATAGTAATCCCCCATATCTTTAAGATTTGTTACCATTCCTCCAGGATTTGAGCCATAGTCTGGTTCAGTTAACCCAAAACAACCAATATATTCTCCTTGGGCAAGTTTTGGCAAATATTTTTCTTTTTGAGCTTTATTTCCGTATTTCCATATAGGATACATTACAAGAGATGATTGGACAGAAGCAGTAGACCTAATACCACTATCTCCTCTTTCTAGTTCTTGCATAATAAGACCATATGAAATTTGATCTAAACCAGGTCCGCCATATTTAGTTGGTATATATGGGCCAAACGCCCCAATTTCACCTAATCCTTTTATAATTTGTTTTGGGAATTTACAGTTTTGACAAGCCTCTTCAATAATTGGAGAAACCTCTCTTTTTACCCATTCTCTTGAAGCATCTCTGATTAATTTATGTTCTTCTGTAAGAAGTTCATCCATTTGGAAATAGTCAGGAGCTTGAAATAAATCTTGTGACATATAGTTGTTAATTTTTTACAAAAATACCTTTTTTAATAAGATTGTGAAAGCCAAGATAAAACATATCTTTGCATAACTCCAAATTTCTAGTTTGACTTATAGTGATACATTTTTTATTATTCTCACATTTGATTTATTGCTTATATCATTTTTAAAGGCATTTTATCAGAAATTCACTAAACAATTATTTCTTTCGGTATTTGCACAAAGGTATGCAAATCAATATTTAAAGGAGGAGAATGTTTTTACTGAAAGAGTAACTTTTCTAGTTACAAGTATTATGTTATTAAATATCAGTTTATTTCTATCAAAGTTAATATTTGGACATAATCTTGCCCCACTTAATTTTTGCAAAGTATTTTTATATGTATCAATATTTTATCTTTTGAAAGCAATTTTAATTCGTTTATTAGGGCAACTTTTTATATTAACTTCATTATCTAGATTAGGGTTATATTTTTCATTTTTATTTGATAGAGTAATGGGCATTGTACTTTTCCCATTAATTTTGTGTATGTTTTTTTCTCCAATAAATTCTAGTCAACTATTAATAACTTTATCAGTCATAGTTATAATATTTTTTTTATTAGTAAAATTGTTTTGGTTATGGCAAATTGGAATTAGGAGCTTCGGCCTTTCTAGATATTATTTATTTCTGTATCTTTGTTCTCTTGAAATTTTGCCACTTATAGTTTTTGTAAAAGAGGCATTTTATTAAAAGAGAATAAAAAGAAAAAAAATGCAAGGAAGACAAAAAAAGGTTAAGTCTATTTTAATTTCACAGCCAAAGCCTGAAAATGGCAAATCTCCTTACTTTAATTTAGCTAAAAAACATAAGTTAAAGATTGATTTTATTCCATTTATACATGTCGAAGAAATAACATCTCAAGAATTTAAAAAGCAAAAAATAAGTATACTTAATCATGATGCTGTGATCTTTACAAGTAAGAATGCAATGGATCATTACTTTTTAATGTGCGAAAAGCTTAGGATTAAAGTCCCTGATACTATGAAATATTTTTGTGTTTCTGAAGCAATAGCATATTATTTGCAGAATTTTATAACATATAGGAAAAGAAAAGTTTTTACTGGAGAGCAGATGTTTTCACAGCTTGTTCCCATTTTAAAGAAACATAAAGAGTGCAAGTTTCTTTTACCATGTTCAGATCTTATAAAAGAACGAATAGTAAATACTTTAGATAGTAACGGTATTAATTTTACTAAATCTGTAATGTATAAAGTTGTTTGCTCTGATTTATCTGATTTAGAGGATGTATACTATGATATTTTAGTATTTTTCTCTCCTACAGGCATCACATCACTTTATGAAAATTTCCCAGATTTTAAACAAAATAACACTAGAATAGCAGCTTTTGGTCCGACAACAGCAAAATCAGTAGCTGACCATAAGCTTATACTAGATATTGACGCTCCTAACGAGAAAGCGCCATCTATGTCAATGGCTCTTGATCAGTATATACAAATATCTAATAAGAGAAGAAGGTAAATTCAAAAATGATGATTGAGGGCTCATTTTTTATAAAAAATTGTAAGGTTTTATTTTTATGAATACTTTTTTAAAACAAGAACGCCTTTGTGGTAAACAACAAATTGATATTCTTTTTGAGCACGGAAAGAAGTTTAAAAATTCTAGTTTTTTAGTAATTTGGCAAGAAATAAAGGATGAATTATTATATCCAGTTACTGCTTTAGTAAGTATACCTAAAAGAAAAATATCTAAAGCTACACAGCGGAATAGACTTAAGAGGTTGATTAAGGAGTGTTATAGAAAAGAAAAAAAGTCATTATATGACTTTCTTTCTATTAAAGGTAAAAAAATAAAATTAGCAATTATATATCAAAAAAGTAGTTCTATAAGTTATAAAGAACTAGATTCTGAAATAAAATTAATTATTAATCGTTTAAAAAATAAATTGTGAAATTTTTTTTGAGTTATATTTTTATAATGCTTATCAAAATATATCAGAATCTGATTTCACCATTTTTTTCACCAAGCTGTAGATACATACCAACTTGTTCGGAGTATGGAATACAAGTTATAAAAAAACATGGGCCAATTAAGGGTGGTATATTTACTATAAAGAGAATCTTAAATTGCCATCCGTTTGGTGGTGACGGTTATGATGCAGTACCATAAATTTAAAAATATGAAGAGGAAAATTAAAATTATATTAGTTGCGATTTCAGTATTTTTGGGGTCACTAATTTCAATTAGTTTTACAGATAATTATTTTGAGATTGCAAAAAACCTTGACATTTTCACTTCTTTATATAAGGAGTTAAATACATATTATGTTGATGAAACTGATCCAGGAAAATTAATGAAGAAGGGTATTGATGCAATGCTTAAATCACTGGATCCTTATACTACTTACATCCCTGAATCTGAAATAGAAGATTTTAGGTTTATGACTACAGGTCAATATGGTGGTATTGGAGCTATAATTACAAAAAGGGGTGATTATGTATACATAAATGAACCTTATGAAGGATTCCCAGCACAGAAATCAGGGCTAATGGCTGGAGACAAGATTCTAGAAATAAATGGTGTTTCAGCAAAAGGAAAGACAACAGAGGAGGTAAGTAAAATCTTAAAAGGTCAACCTAATACTTCTGTGACAATGTTAATTGAAAGAAAAAACCTAGACACTCCATTTGATGTCACTTTTAATAGAGAAAAGGTAACAGTAAAAAGTATTCCATATACAGGATTTATTGATGATGGTATTGGGTATATAAAACTTAGAAGTTTTACTAGGAACTGCGGAAGTGAGATTAAGGAAGCATTAAAAAATCTCAAGAGTCAGCAAAAATTAGATGGGTTAGTTTTAGATTTACGAGGCAATCCAGGAGGGTTATTAAACGAGGCGGTAAATATTTCAAATATCTTTATAGATAGAGGAGAGGAAATTGTTAGTACAAAAGGAAAAATAAAAGAATGGGAAAAGGTTTATAAGGCTACAAATAGAGCAGAAGATATGGAGACTCCATTGGTTGTTTTGATTAATCAGAGTTCAGCATCAGCATCAGAGATTGTAGCTGGGGTTATGCAAGATTTAGATAGAGGGATTGTTATTGGAAATAAAAGTTTTGGCAAGGGATTAGTACAACAAAGCAGGAAACTTAGTTATAATACTCAATTAAAGGTCACAATTGCCAAATATTATATTCCAAGTGGTAGATGTATACAAGCATTAGATTATTCGAATAGAAATGATGATGGGAGTGTTGGTGAAATACCAGATTCTTTAAAAACAGCTTTTAAAACTAAAAACGGGAGAACGGTTTATGATGGTGGCGGTATTGAGCCTGACATAAATGTTGAACAGGAGACTATGAGTAGTATTATAATAAGCCTAATTCGTGAAAGATTAATTTTTGATTACGCTACAGAATATAGATTTGCTAATGACAGCATTGATGAAGCTATCGACTTTCTTTTTTCAGATAAAGATTTTGAGGATTTTGAAAGATTTCTATCTGATAAGGAATATGAATACACAACGCAGACTGAAGAAAAAATTAGAGAACTTAAAAGGGTAGCAGAAGAAGAATTATATTACACTGAAATATCAGATGAATATAATGAATTAATTATGAAGTTAGAAGAAAAAAAGAAAGATGATTTAAATAAGTTTAAAGACGAGATTAAAGCTATAATTGCAAGTGAAATTGTAAGTAGATATTATTACCAAAAAGGCAGAATTATAGCAAATCTAAAATATGATGATGATATAAAAGCAGCAATAAATATTTTAAAAAATAATAATAAGTATAATTCAATACTTAATGGTATTTAGTAATAAAATATTACAAAAGTTATATTATTACTCATTAATATATATCTCTATAAGCATCCCATTTCAATTAAAGTTCCTTCCTTTTACAGCTGGGATAATAATGTTAGGGCTTATTTGGGTTTTAAGAGGCGATATAATTATAAAGTTAAAAAAAATAATAAAGAATCCATATGCAATTTCTATGGGAGCATTATATTTTACTTATCTCATTAGTCTTTTTTATTCCGATAATACTTCATATGCATATAAGGATTTGATATTAAAATCACCTTTATTATTAATCCCATTATTTTTAGGTTCATCAGAGAAAATAACACAGATACAATTTAATAATGTTTTAAAAGTATTTGCCATATCTACATTTTTATCAGCTATTATTACAATTGCGGTTGGCTATTATAAATATACACAAACAGGGCTTGTAAAATACTTTTTTTATCATGATTTAACAATTTTTATGCATTCTGCATATTATGGATTATATTCATTATGCGCAATTACAATTTTTATTTATCTTTTTCATAATTCACCAAGTAATAAAAAGAAAGTAATATATAGTATAATGGCTTTGGGATTAAGTCTTTTTCTTTTCTTACTTTCATCAAGAATGCAAATATTAATTTTTTTATTTGCCTTAACAATATATATTTTAGCTCTTTATGTTAAAAAAAGAAAAATTTATTTTGGGATATTTATTTTACTCCTAAGTTATGTCGGAATCTTTTTTTTAGTTACTAAAATGCCTAAAACAAGTGTTAGGCTTCAGCAAACAAAAGAGCACATAAAGAATATAAATTTCTCAAAAACAAATAGTGATGCTAGAGTTCAAATTTGGTTTGCAGCGATTAATGTGATTAAGAGTAATTATTTACTTGGAACTGGTGTAGGGGATGTAAAAGATGTACTTTTAAATGAATATGAATTATTATCTAAAGGAAATTCATTAGTTGATAATAAAATAGAAGAAATAAAAAGAAATAGAAAGTGGTTGAATCATATAAAGATTAAAGCTATAGAAAATAATATAAAAGTGGAAGATCAGCTATACGAGGATGCAATATATGTATTAAATGATAAGAGAAGTAGATATAAATATTTTATTAAAAAGGGATATAATTATCACAGTCAATACTTTCAAACTATATCTGCAGTTGGAATTTTAGGATTATTCTTATTACTATTTTCTCTATTATTTCCTATATATAAATTAGGATATAAAAAGAAGAAATATTTATTATCTGCATTTCTAATTATGTTCTTTATTAGTTTTATTTCGGAATCTTTTTTGGAACGTGAGGCAGGAGTCATTTTATATGCTTTTTTCAGTTCTTTTTTATCTCTAGATATAGAGTGAATTAATTATATATCCTCTTAATTCTTCTGTTTAAAGTAGCTAATATCTCATATGGAATTGTTCCTAAACTATTAGCAATGTCTAATACTGAATTTTCTTCTCCAAAAATAGTAACGGCGTCTCCTTCTTTTGGGTTAATATCACTTATATCAACCATAAAGCTATCCATACTTATCTTACCAATAATTGGAACATGAATTTTATGAATTACTACACTACCTTGTTTGTTGCCTAACTTTCTATTTATACCATCAGCATACCCAAGTGGAATTATCCCAATTTTCATATCAGAATTAGCCTTAAAGGAAGCGTCATAACCTACATTTTCACCTTTTTTTATTTCTCTTATTTGTGCAATATTACTAACAAGTTTAGCTATTGGTATTAAGTTTTTATCATTACTAACACCATATAGACCAATGCCCATTCTAACTATATTTTTTTGGTATTTTGGGAACCTTAAAATTCCAGATGTATTTAGAATATGTCTTTCAGGCTCAATCTTCATATAACTCGAGAAAAGTTTACAAAAAGTATCAAAATTTTGTAATTGTTCTCTAGTTATAAAATCTTTTGATTTATTATCTACAACTGATAAATGAGAGCACACACTATCTACTTTCAAATTTATATTTTTTTTTAGGAAAGAGGTTAGGCTTTTGATTTCATTCATATTAAAACCATATCTATTCATGCCGCTATTAAATTTAATATGAATTGGTATAGAGCAACCTTTTTTGCCATATAATTTTAATAATCTAAAATTATAAATTACTGGTTCCAAATTATATTTTATGATTTCAGCATAGCTTTTTACCCCAGGATTAGCTATAATTATTTTTTTCTTGATTCCTGCTTTACGTAGATTCATGCCTTCTTCAAAATCTGCTACCCAAAAACCATTAACACCTAAAGTTTCTAATTTTTTGGCAATTACTATATCCCCATGACCATACGCAAAAGCTTTAACTACTGCAAAGACCTTGATTTCAGATTTTAACACTGACTTTAGATAATTGAAGTTATTTTCTAAAGCATTTAGATTGATATATAGTATAGTTTCATGTAATGTAGACATTTTACTTTTCATTATTAAAACAGTGTCTACATAGGGGCTTATATTCTCCCTTTTCTCCTAATTTAACTAATTCAGAATCTTTACATATTCGAAATGAGTGATTAGCTGGGGCACCACAATCTATACAAACAGCATGAACTTTTGTAATATGTTCAGCAATAGCAAGTAAATTAGGGATTGGCCCAAATGGCTTACCTAGATAATCCATATCTAGACCTGCGACAATAACTCTTATACCTTTTGCAGCTAGTTTATTGCATATAACTAACAGGTCATTGTCAAAAAATTGAGCTTCATCAATAGCAATCACATGAGCTTCATTACAATATTTGAGAATTTTATCAGAATTCTCAACTACTATTGATTCAATAGAATTACCATCATGAGAAACAACTTTCTTTGCATCATACCTACTATCAATTTTTGGTTTGAAAATTTTAGCTTTTAAATTAGCGAATCTGACTTTATTTACTCGACTAAGTAATTCTTCTGTTTTCCCAGAGAACATGGACCCACATATTACTTCAATACTTCCACGTTTTTCGGGATAATGGTTACTAGACTCTAAAAACATTTTTAATAACGATATTTAGATGGCTTTGATTATGTTTGCTAACAAATATATACATAAAAGCAGTAGCACAACATATGAAAATAAATTTTTTGTTTTTAACTTTATTATTTTTTAATATATATTCTAGAGCGAATTCAATTCAGAAAAAAGACATTCAGGAAGATAGAAAGATTTTTTTAGTTGGTGGCGGCTTGACATTAACATTAGCTGCATCCTATTTATATATTGAAAACTCATGGTGGAGTGAGAAACAAACTAAATTTCATTTTGATAATGGAAGCGATAAGGTTTATGCATTGAATGTTGATAAAGCAGGTCATTTCCTTGGAGGAATGCATGTTGCTAATCTATTTTCAGAATCTATGCTTTGGGCTGGTTTGAAACCAAAAAACGCACTTCTAGGAGGGGCAATTTTTGGGACAAGCGTTCAACTAGCAATTGAGTTGAAGGATGCATACGCTCCTTATTGGGGATTTTCTACTTGGGATTTAGCTATAGGTTCTTTTGGATCTTTCTTACCAGTTGCGCAATTTTATTCTCCAACAATTAATGCTTTTGATATGAAGATTTCATATTGGAAGAAGCATAATACTTATTGGGATTTGGAAAGAGAAAGAGGTAAATTTCCTAGTAATTATAATTGGTATGATGATTATGTAAATCAAACTTATTGGCTATCTATAGACTTAAATTATTTTAAAAAAAATATACCAGATTGGATTAATATATCAATTGGGTTTGGGTTAGACGAAACACAATATTTAAATGAAAATAATACTAAGGTAGGAGGTAATAATGAATGGTATATTGCTCTTGATTATGATATCCCAAAAATAATGAAAAGATGGAATACCCCAATTGCTAAAAAAATAAAAAAATGGTTAAATTATTTTCATTTTCCATCACCAACAATAAGAATATCTCCAGAAATAGAATTTTATCCACTATTTCTATAAATTTGTAATATGTCAAAATTATATATAATCCCAACACCTATTGGTAATATGGAGGATATCACTTTAAGAGCTATCCGTTTATTAAAAGAAGTTAATTTAGTTTTAGCAGAGGACACTCGAAAAACGAAAAAATTATTTACAAAATACAATATTAACACAAGGTTATTATCTTATCATATGCATAATGAACATAAATTAGTTAAAAAAATTACTGATAAAATAAGATTAGGTGAAGTTATAGCAATAGTATCAGATGCTGGCACTCCTGGAATTTCTGATCCCGGATTTTTACTTGTACGCGAATGTATTAATAATGACATAATTGTAGAATGTTTGCCAGGAGCAACTGCATGTGTACCCGGATTGGTTAATTCAGGGTTACCATTGGATAAATTTATTTTTGAAGGATTTATACCAGTTAAAAAAGGTAGAAATAAAAGGTTAGAATTACTTAAAAATGAAGAAAGAACTATAATTTTTTATGAATCACCACATAGAGTTGTCAAAACACTTTTAAATTTTATCGAATATTTTGGAAGTGAAAGGAGGATATCTGTTTCTAGAGAGATAACTAAGGTTTTTGAAGAAACAAAAAGAGGAACAATTAAAGAAGTATTACAATATTTTGAAAATCACAAACCAAAAGGAGAGTTTGTAATAGTAGTTGATGGAAAAAGATGAGGATAGAAAAGATAATAAAAAACAAACCATATATTATAGCTGGACCTTGTAGTTGTGAGTCTGAAGATCAAGTATTACAGATTGCTAAAGAAATAAAAAATATAACTGATGTTTTTCGTGCAGGAATATGGAAGCCTAGAACTAAACCAAGTTCATTTGAGGGCGTTGGAGAGAGGGGGTTAAAATGGCTCCAAAGGGTAAAAAAAGAAACATCATTAAAAGTGGCAACTGAAGTAGCAAATGCTAAGCATATAGAGAAATGTTTAGAAGCTGAAATTGATATGATATGGATTGGGGCTAGAACAACAGTAAATCCATTTTATGTACAAGAAATTGCTGAATCATTAAAAGGAGTTAATATACCAGTCTTTGTAAAAAACCCAATTCATCCAGAATTAGGACTATGGATAGGAGCGCTAGAGAGATTAAACAAAGCAGGGATTCATAAATTAATAGCAATACATAGAGGGTTTTTTTCATATGAGAAAGCAACTTTTAGAAATGACCCTAAATGGGAGATGCCAATAAAATTAAGAGAAGAAGTTTCAGACATTCCTATAATCTGTGATCCAAGTCATATTTCAGGAGATAGTAATATGATAGCAGAAATTTCACAAACTGCAATGGATCTAAACTTTGATGGATTAATGATTGAAACACATAACCTACCAAAGAATGCTTTAAGTGACAAAAATCAACAAGTTACACCTAAAGCGCTAAATAAGATAGTAAGCAATTTATTATTAAGGATAGCTGTAATAGAGGACAAAATTTTAAATGTTGAACTTAAAAAATTTAGAACGGATATTGATAATCTTGATAAAATGATGGTAAAGCTATTATCTAGAAGAAAAGAAATAGTGGAAGAGATTGCATATTTTAAAAATAAAAATCAAATTTCTATTTTTCAATTAGAAAGATGGTTTGAAATTTTAAGAAGCAGAAGAAGAGATGCTTTCGATCTTGGGATGAATGAAAAAATGATTAAAGAAATTTTTACATTAATTCATAAATATTCTATTATTATTCAAACAGAAATAATGAAAAATGCAAATGAGAAAAAGTTGGAGAATAAAGAAAGCAAATAAAAATATTGTCAATAATCTTACTAATAGTTTAGGCGTAAGTAAAGTTATTGCAGAGTTACTTGCGCTTAGAGGGATTACCAATTATAAAAAAGCTAAAAATTTTTTTCGGCCAGATCTTTCACACTTACACAATCCATTCTTAATGAAAGGTATGATGGAGGCAATAAATAGAATAAATACAGTCATCTCTAATAACCAAAAGATACTTTTATATGGAGATTATGATGTTGACGGGACAACTTCTGTAGCAATGATGTATACTTTCTTCTCTAATTTTACAGATAAAATTGATTATTACATACCATGCAGATATAATGAAGGTTATGGCATATCATACAAGGGGATAGATTATGCAAAAGAAAATAATATTTCATTAATTATTTCATTAGATTGTGGAATAAGAGCTGTTGAACAAATTGATTATGCTAAAAATTTAGGAATTGATTTTATTATATGCGACCATCACAATCCAGCTAACACAGTGCCAAACGCTATTGCAATTCTTAATCCAAAACAAAATGATTGTAATTATCCTTTTAAAGATTTATCTGGATGTGGCGTGGCTTTTAAATTAATCCAAGGATATTGTGAATATGATAATATACAATTAGAAAAAATAACACATTTATTAGACTTTTTAGTAGTAAGTATTGCTGCAGATATTGTTCCAATGGTTGATGAAAACAGGGTGTTTTCATTTTTTGGTTTAAATATTTTAAATTCATCTCCTAGGGTTGGGATAAAAGCTCTAATGGATATTGCTAAAAGAAAAGATAAATGGAGGATATCTGATATTGTTTTTGGAATAGCTCCTAGGATAAATGCTGCTGGAAGATTGAAGCATGGTAAAATTGCAGTTGAATTATTAATAGAAGATGATAATGAAAAAGCAATGTTAATAGCAGCTAGAATAGAGAAGTTAAATGTAGAGAGAAGAGATATTGAGCGGATAATTACTGAAGAAGCTTTAAAAATGGTTAACACAAATAAAAAGTCAACAGTGGTTTATAGTAGCAGTTGGCATAAAGGAGTTGTTGGGATATGCGCTTCACGTCTTATAGAAAGCTATTATAAACCCACTATAGTACTATCTGAAAAAGATGGTATACTGACTGGATCAGCTCGTTCTGTTAAGGGATTTGATTTATATTCGACACTTAAGAAATGTGAAGAATATTTAGAAAGGTTTGGAGGCCATATGTATGCAGCTGGACTTTCGTTAAAGAAAGAAAATTTAAATGATTTTATACTTGCCTTTGAAGAAGAGGTTTCTAAATCAATTACTGATGATCAATTGATACCTGTAATTCAGGTAGATTCTGAAATACGGTTACATGAAATAGATGCCAAATTAGTTAGAATAATTAAACAATTTGCTCCATTTGGCCCAAAAAATAATGAGCCAGTATTAATGTCTAGAGATATAAAAGATAGTGGGAATGGGAGGTTAGTTGGAAATAAAAAAGAACATTTAAGATTAGAGATAATAGATAATGAAGGTAAATGTCCAATTAGTGGAATTGGGTTTGGTTTAGCTCAATATTATAATAAGATTATAGATAACCATTCATTTGATATTTGTTATATAATTAATGAGAACATTTGGAATGGGAAAAAAGAATTACAGTTAAAATTAAAAGATATAAAATCAGCACATAATTCTTCCTAATTTTGCAGCTATTTGCTTTCTTATTTGTAGGTATTTTGCATACTTTTTTGTTATATTTCCAAAGTCTTTAGGATTTTCTTTTAATTGTAATTGAATTCTTCCTAGTTTAACATCTAGATGCTTAAGTTTTAAGTTATATATTGAGCTTTCAACAGCTTTCCTTATTTTATTTTCCTCTGTACCAGTAAGTATCTTATGACGTTTATCCCAATTTTCACTCATATTATGAGCATTACTGATTAGGTCAATTGCCATTCTACTTATTAATGGATTGAAATGTAATGTAAAGTGCTCTAATATAAGCTTACCTTCTTTTTTTATGTTCTCTGATATTTCATTTAGAATAATTTGACATTTATCATTTTCGAAATTTATGTTGTCAGCTTTTAGTTCATTTAAAATAAATAAGGCAATACTTATTGAATCAGCGCCAAATTTTAACGTTTTATTGCCGTAATTTAATAGAAGACGAATTATCTCTTTCTCTTCTTTAAGAAGATTCTGATTTGGATTATCTTTAGGTATTTTAAATTTCTCTTCTTTAACTGAATATTGTGCATTTTCTTTTTTTTGAAGATTAACCTCTTTTGATAAATTTAATTCTTTTACATTCAGCATCCTACTACATATATTAATATATTCCGATCTACTCAGATCATCAGGGATTTTTGATATTGTAGATGCAATACCTTTTATCATCTCTACTCTTTTTACTGGATCCTTTTCAGTATCTTTAGTTAATATGGAAGTCTTGAAAGTAATAAAGTCTTTACTATTTTTAATCAAATAGTTCTTTAAGTCCTTGCTTGAACAGCTTTTAGCAAAAGAATCAGGATCTTCTCCATTAGGGAAAAGTACTACTTTTACATTCATCCCTTCAGACAATATCATATCAATACTTCTGAAAGATGCTTTTATTCCAGCAGCGTCTCCATCAAAAAGAATCGTAATATTTTTTGTAAAACGATTAATTAATCTTATTTGTTCAGTAGTCAAGGAAGTCCCTGATGAAGATACAGTATTCTTTATACCTGCTTGATGCAGAGCTATAACATCTGTGTATCCCTCTACTATATAACAGTTATTTTGTTTACTAATATCTTGTTTTGCAAAATATATCCCATATAATATTTTGCTTTTTAGATATATCAAACTTTCAGGTGAATTAATATATTTTGCTTTATTATTTTTTTGTAATGTACGCCCTCCAAACCCTAAAATTCTTCCAGAAAAACTATGAATTGGAAAGATAATCCTCTCTCTAAATCTATCTATCATTTTATCCGCTTTTATGATAGATATTCCAGAGTCTACTAAATATTTATGTTTAAAAGAAGCTTTTAAAGCTTCAGAACTTAGTTTGTCTAACCCTTTTGGACTAAATCCCAATTGGAATTTTTTTATTATATCTTCTGAAAATCCTCTTTCTTTATAGTAGCTTATTCCTATCGCCTTCCCTTCAACTGTTTCCCATAATTGTTTCTGAAAGAAATCATTTGCAAATGAGGATATTATATACAAACTATCCCTATCATTGGCTCTTATACTTTGTTCTGGCGTTAGCTCTTTTTCTACTATTTCTACACCATATTTTTTCCCTAAATATTTCAGTGCTTCTGGATATGAATAGTGTTCATGCTCCATTACAAAACTTACACTATTACCGCCTTTTCCGCATCCAAAACACTTATATATCCCTTTGCTAGGAGATACAGTAAATGATGGAGTTTTTTCTTCATGGAAAGGGCAATTGCCAATAAAATTTACTCCTCGCTTTTTTAATTGAATAAATCCTCCAACTACTTCTTCAATTCTAGCAGCTTCAAAAATTTTATTTATTGTTTCTTTTGGAATCATTTTCTTCTTTCAATTACATAGTCAATCATTAATTTAAGAGACTTTTTTGCATCACTATCATCAAACTTATTTAGAATAGCTAGTGCTTTTTTGTGATATTCTGACATTTTTCTTTTAGCATATATTAATCCACCGCTTTCTTTTACTATACCAATTAATTCAGACACTTTTTTACTATTAGTATTATGATTCTTTATTATATTAATAATATTTTTTCTTTGATTAGAGTTACTATTTTGTAGTGTATAGATAAGTGGTAAAGTCATTTTTTTTTCTTTTATGTCTATACCAGTGGGTTTTCCAATTTTTGGATCTTGGGTATAATCAAAAAGGTCATCTTTAATTTGGAACGCAATACCAGCCATTTCACCAAAAAGATAGAAATTATTTATAACATCTTTATTATTTGTATTAGATATTGCGCCACAAGCACAGCAAGCAGCAATTAGAGTTGCTGTTTTTTGACGAATAATATTAAGATATATCTCTTCATCAATATCAAGTTTTCTTGCTTTTTCAATTTGGAGGAGTTCGCCCTCACTCATTTTTTTCACAGTTTTACTCATTATTTTTAGTAGCTCAAACTCCTCATGCTCTATTGCAAGCAGAAGACCTTTACTTAACAAGAAATCACCAACTAAAACTGCAATTTTATTTTTCCATACTGCATTTATAGAGAAAAACCCACGTCGTATATTTGCTTGATCAACTACATCATCATGAACTAATGTTGCGGTATGTAAAAGCTCAATCAATGATGCAGCAATATATGTGCTTTCGGAAACTTTTCCACTAATTTTTGCGGAAAGGAAGACAAACATTGGACGCATTTGCTTACCCTTTCTTTTAATAATATAATGCATTATCTTATCTAGTAATGGGACTTTACTTGCGAGGGAGGATTTAAACTTTTTCTCGAAAAGCATCATCTCATCTTTTATTGGACTCTTAATGTTATTTATTGTTGTCAATTGAATAAAAAGATAAAGAGCGAATATACAAAGAAGTTTGTGCTATTCTTTATTTAAAAAAGCTTGTTTAATATTTATTGTAGTTTATTTACTAATTGTCCGCAAGCTGCAGCAATATCTTTACCTTTACTTTTTCTTAAATTAACAATAATATTTTTTTGTTCCAGAAATGAAATAAAGTTTTGTGTATTTTTATTACTTGATTTAGTATATTTCTTCCCATCTACTTTATTGTACTCAATTAAATTGATTTTACATGGACTTACCTTAGTAAAGTTTACTAATTCTTTAGCGTCTGCAATACTATCATTCACGTCATTGAATAGAATATATTCATAAGTTACTCTACTTCCAGTTTTATCAAAAAAATATCTTATAGATTCTCTTAATATAGAAAGATCAATTCTTTTATTTATAGACATTAAAACATTTCGTTTATTATTAGATGCTGAATGTAATGATATAGCTAAATTAAATCTAACATTATCATCACCTAGTTTTTTTATCATTTTAGCAATTCCAGCAGTTGAAACAGTTATTCTTTTTGGTGACATTCCTAGTCCCTTATTTGTAGTTATTAGTTCGATACTTCCCAGTAGATTTTTATAGTTTAATAAGGGTTCTCCCATTCCCATATATACAATATTTGAAATAGGTCTATTAAAATTTGATATTGCCTCTTCATTTAGAATATACACCTGGTCATATATTTCTGCTATATCTAGATTTCTTTCTAATTTCATTGTTCCTGTTGCACAGAAATTACAGTCTAGACTACATCCAACTTGAGAAGAAATACATGCAGTTATTCTATTAGATGATGGGATCAAAACACCTTCAACTAATTTTTTATCGAATAATTGCAGGCTATATTTTATAGATTTATCTAGACTTCTTTCAGCAGAATGAATCTTTACAGTATTAAGGACAAAATACTCATCAAACAATTTTCGCATATTTTTTGGAAGTGACGTTATATCATAAAATGATGTAACTCTTTTTTTCCAAATCCATTCTTGTAATTGAGTTGCTCTAAATTTAGGTAAATTATTTTCTAAACAGAACATCTGAATTTGTTCAGAAGATAAATTTCTAATGTCTTTTTTAGTACTCATACTTGTTTACAAAGATATATTACTTTTGCGCTATGAGATTCTTAACAGCAGATTATTTATATCCACTAAATACTAAACCAATAAAAAAAGGAGTATTACAAATTACAGAACAAGGAGAAGTAGTTAATGTTTTTAAAAGCAGGAGGGATATTTCAAGTGAAAGTTTAGAAATATATAACGGAATATTATGTCCTGGCTTTATTAATGCTCATTGTCACCTTGAGCTTAGCCACTTATTAGGTCTTGCGGAAAGAAATAAGGGATTGCTAAATTTTATTGAAACTATGCAAAAGCGAAGCAATTATAGAACTTCAAAAATTTTAGAAGCCATTGAAAATGCAGAGATACAAATGATAAAAAATGGAATTGTTGCAGTAGGAGATATATGCAATACAGCTGACACATTATTCCAGAAACAAAAACGTAACCTGCAGTATTATAATTTTATTGAAATATTTGGTATTCGGATAAGGGAGATTAATAGCAAGATCGATAAAGGGTTGTCTTTAAGAGAAAAATTTAGAGATATTGGACAAAAGGCTACCATTGTACCGCATGCTCCCTATTCAGTAATGCCAGCATTAATGAAAAAAATAGCATCAAATTTTGATGATTATGATTATACATTTAGCCTACATACTCATGAAATAAAATCAGAAAATCAACTTTTTAATATGAAGAATGGGCAACTTTTCGAATGGCTTAATAACAAAGATGCAGATCCATCGATATGGGATAATAGAGATAATTTTTCTGATATATTAGATGAGTTATTTAATAATAAAACTATTATGGTTCATAATACATATGTAAAAAAGGAAGATTTAAGTAGTAATTATTATTGTACATGTCCAAGCGCAAATTTATATATTGAAAATAGATTGCCTAATTACAAGATCTTTAATGAAGAAAAGCTATGCGTGGGTACTGATGGGCTATCTTCTAATATTTCATTATCAATTCTAGAAGAGTTAAAGATTATTAATAAAAATTCAGAGTATGATTTAAACACCTTATTAAAGATTGCATGTAAAAATGGAGCAGAAGCATTAGGATTTAAGGATTTAGGAACATTTGAAAAAGGAAAGAGTCCAGGGGTCAATTTACTTAAAAATCTTGATGAAGTTAAAGTTCTTCTTTAAATAATCCAGCAATCATAAGATCTTCTTTTGTAGTAATTTTAATATTCTTTTCATCCCCTGGTATGGTAATTATTTCCCCTCCATTACTTTCAAAAACTGAAGCATCATCTGTATAAAATATTGAAAATTTTTGTTGATATGCTTTTTTTATACTGGCAGAATAAAAGCTTTGAGGCGTTTGTACTTTATAAATATTATCTCTGCTTATCGTTCTAGATATTCTATTCTCCACTTTTCTTAAAGAATCTTTTATACTTATAACTGGGACCACTCCAATATCTTTTTTAGTTTTAGCAATTAACAGATTAATTAAATCTTGAGATATTAATGGTCTTACTCCATCATGGATTACAACAATACTATCACTTTCTATTATATTAAGACCATTCTTAACAGATCCAAATCGATTAATTCCTCCACTAATAATTGTATGTGGGATTGAAAAATCATATTGTTTACAGAGGGTATTCCAATTCTCAATTTGAGAATTTGGGAGCACAATAATGATTTTGTCAAAATCTTTAAATGCATTTATTGTATGCATTAAAATTGGCACCCCACTTAATAGTAAAAATTGTTTTGGAGTCTTGGTATTCATTCGTTCTCCTTTACCCCCAGCAACTATTACAGCATTTTTTTTCATTTTAAATTATTAACATAGCATCTCCATATGTATAAAAGTTATATCTCTTCTTCACTGCTTCTTTATAGGCTTTCATTGTCAGATCATGTCCAGTAAAGGCACTTATTTGCATAAGTAGTGTAGATTTTGGAAGGTGAAAATTTGTAAGCATACAGGATGGAACTCTAAAGTCGTAAGGAGGAAAAATAAATTTATTTGTCCATCCATCAAAAGGGATAACCCTATTATTAGTAGTCACTGAACTCTCTATTGTCCTTACTGAGGTAGTACCAACAGCACAGATTTGCTTACCGTTATCTAATCCATTATTAATTTTATCTGCAGCATCTTTTGTAATATGTATTTCTTCAGAATCCATTTTATGTTTGGATAAATCTTCTACTTCTACTTCTCTAAAAGTTCCTAATCCAACATGTAAAGTAATTTCTGCAAAATCAATACCTTTTATTTCTAATCGTTTCATTAATTCCCTACTAAAGTGTAGGCCAGCTGTTGGTGCAGCAATTGCTCCAGCATTTTTTGCGTAAATAGTTTGATATCTTTTATCATCTTCTTCAGTAGGCTGTCTATTAATATATTTAGGAAGAGGAGTTTGGCCAAGACGTGTTAAAGTTTCTTTAAATTCATCATATGATCCATCATAGAGAAATCTTAAGGTTCTTCCTCTTGATGTGGTATTGTCTATTACCTCTGCAATTAATTCATCATCTTCTCCAAAATAAAGTTTATTTCCAATTCTTATTTTTCTTGCAGGGTCAACTAAAACATCAAATAACCTACTATCTTTATTTAATTCTCTAAGAATAAAAACCTCTATTCTAGCACCTGTTTTTTCCTTATTTCCATATAGTCTAGCTGGGAAAACCTTAGTGTTATTCAGAATCATCACATCACCTTCATTAAAGTATTCAATAATATCTTTGAATCTTTTATGCTCAATTTCTCCAGTTTTTCTATGGACAACCATTAATTTAGATTCATCACGATTTTTTGCAGGAGTTTTTGCTTTTCTTACTTCAGGTAAGGAAAAAGTAAAGTGTGAAAGTTTGTATTTCATTATTTGTGATTTCATAATATTGAGGTCTTATTTTTTAAGGGGCGAATATACTACATTGAAATGCAGAAGTCAAGATTATAGCAATTTGATTCTCTCTTCTACTTCTTTAAGAGAAACAGCTTCATTTATATCATAAGAACCAATTTTTGTTCTACATAGTTCAGTTAAATAAGCACCACTTTTTAATGCTTTCCCAAAATCATTTGCAATACATCTTATATAAGTTCCCTTACTGCATTTTATCTTAAAGCTTATATCAGGAAGTTCTATTTTAGTTATTTCAAATGATTTTACTATTATTGATCTTTGTTTTATTTCTACACTTTCATCTCTTCTAGCGTAATTATATAATCTTTTACCATTAATCTTCAGTGCAGAGTAAATAGGTGGGGTTTGTTTTATTTTTCCAATAAATTGTTTTGTAGTTTCTTTTATTAAGTCTTTTGTGATATGTGTAATATCATAGGTGTTATTTATTTTAGTTTCTCTATCAAATGAAGGTGTTGTAGCTCCTAACCTAAATTTACCCATATATTCTTTATCTTGATTTTGAATCTCTAATATTTTTTTTGTAAATTTTCCTGTACATATAACTATTAATCCAACTGCAAGTGGGTCAAGTGTTCCAGTATGACCCACCTTAATTTTTTTTACATTCATATGATTTTTGATCAGGTTGCGTATTTTTTTAACCACATCAAATGAAGTCCATTCAAGAGGTTTGAATACTAAAAGAAGTGTACCAGATGCAAAATTAATATCTCCATCAATTTTATTAGGCTGGATTATTGACAAGGGAATAGGTCGTTTGTAAACAAAAGGATAACAATAATACCTAAAATAAAACAATAATATGAGAAGTATTTTAACTGACTATTTTTTACAATTTTGATCATCCATTTACAGGCAATTAGTCCTGTAATAAAGGCAAATATGAATCCAATTAAAATAGAAAAAAAGTCTGCATCAGTTGTAGAAATATTTCCTGAAATAATATCTTGTGCCATTTTACCAAAAATTAATGGGACAACCATTAGGAATGAAAATCGAGCTGCTTTCTCTTTATCTACACCTAAAATTACAGCAGTAGAAATAGTTGCCCCTGATCTTGAGATTCCTGGTAATATAGCAATTGCTTGAGAAACCCCTATTAAAATAGCATCTTTTATACTGGGCTTTCTTTCCGAAACTTTCGCCTTATCAGCAATAAAGAGTAATAAACCAGTTAATATTAACATACTCCCAACTAAATTTAGTTGGTTCCCAAAAAGTGATTCAATTTGTCTTTCAAAAAATAATCCAACAAATAATGCTGGGATCATAGAAACTAATATTTTAATAGAGAACCAGAAACTATTGTTTTTCTTTCCTTCAAATAATCCTAGAAATATTTCTATAACCTCTTTTCTAAATATAATAATTGTTGCTAGTGCTGTAGCAAAATGTAACACTATTGTCATAAGAAGACTTTTCTCATCTAAACCCTCATATGGAAAGATACATTTTGTAATCTCTAAATGGCCACTACTACTTATAGGAAGAAATTCTGTGAACCCTTGTATGATTCCAAGAATAATAGCTCTTATAATTTCCATTTACCTATTACTTGACTTGTACATTATGGCAAATACTTCAATGATAAACCCAGAAGCAATAAGAATAGGAGCAAGTGTTAATCTTTGAAAATTAAATATATCATCATTAAAAACCAATGGATCATCAGATCCACCCCCAATCATAAGTAAAAGGCCAATAGAGATAAGTAAAATTCCAGCTATTAGCAATAAGTAATTCTGTTTTGTAAAGACAAAGTTTAAATTAATTTTTTCTTTCATAATTATAAATATATTTCACTTTCTTTTATTCTAAGGTATTTCCTAAGAGCAAGAAAAGTTGATAACCAAGTAAATAATATTCCAACAACAAATATACTTCCAAAAATAATAAACAAGCTTGTTATATTTAGAATATTTAAGAAATAAGGCATATCATTTTGCAAAATCTGGAAAACAGTTAGCAGCATACATATTGCAAATAATGAACTATATATACCATTATAAATACTATCTGATAAGAAAGGGGTTTTTATAAATTTATTTTTAGCTCCCACCAATTTCATTGTGCGGATTATAAATCTCTTTGAATATACACTAAGACGTATTGTGTTATTAATAAGGGTAAAGGATATTATAAAAAGTAAAAGGCAGAAAGAAAGCAAAACAATACTCATCTTTCTCATATTTTCATTTAATTTTTTTACTAAATCTTTTTGGTAGAATACTTCATGTATTAACTCATTTTTTAGTAGATCATTTTTTATTGCTAATAGACTATCAGAATTTGCGTAGATTGCATTTAACTTAATATCTATAGATTCTAATAAAGGGTTATAACCTAGAAAAGAAATAAAATCTTCTCCTAAATGGGTTTTAAGTTCTATTGCTGCCTCTTCCTTAGTAACCCATTTAGTCTCTAAAGAATATGTCTTTGAGGCTATTAATTTTTGAAATAGTAGTATATCTACATCTTTTACACCTTCTTTAATCATAACTGAAAACCCAATATTTTGCTTAATATGATTAGATAGACCTTTAGAATTAAGAAGAAAGAAGCCTAATATTCCAAGAATAAAAAGCACCAAAGACATACTTATTATTATTGACATTGAGGAATACTTTACTTTATTCTTTGCGTGCATATTTTTTAAATATATATATCAAGCACCAAAAATAAAAAATTCATTCAGTATTTCTTTAACTTTGCAATAACTTAAAATAATTATATGCATTATAATTTTATTGATATAGAAAGTAAATGGCAGGATTATTGGAGAAACAATGAGACATATAAAGTTGTTGAGGATTATTCAAAAGAGAAATATTATGTGTTAGATATGTTTCCGTACCCTTCAGGAGCTGGATTGCATGTTGGCCATCCATTAGGATATATTGCTACAGATATTTTTGCTAGATATAAAAGGTTAAAAGGTTATAATGTTTTACATCCAATGGGATTTGACTCTTTCGGATTACCAACAGAACAGTATGCAATAGAAACAGGAATCCATCCTGAGCTTGCTACTAAAAATAATATAGATAGATATAGAAAACAATTAGACAAGTTAGGATTCTCATATGATTGGAGCAGAGAGATACAAACTTCAGATGCAAAATATTATAAATGGACACAATGGATTTTTAAGCAGTTTTTCAATTCTTATTATTGCCAGATTAAAGATAAGGCTTTGCCTATTTCTCAACTTATTGAGGAATTTGAACGAAATGGAAACTCTAAATTGCAGTCACCATGTGATGATGAAACACTAACTTTTACGTCTGAAGAATGGAGAAGTTTTAGTAAAAAAGGGAAAGAAGATATTTTACAGAAATATAGGTTGGCATTTTTATCTGATACCTGGGTTAATTGGTGTGAAGGATTAGGGACAGTATTGGCAAATGATGAGATAAAAGATGGATTTTCAGAAAGAGGAAATTTTCCGGTAGAACAAAAGTTGATGAAACAATGGTCACTCAGAATTACGGCTTATGCAGATCGATTGATTTCTGGATTAGATTCTGTAGAATGGCCTGATTCAATAAAAGAGATTCAAAAAAATTGGATAGGGAAATCACATGGAGTTTCGGTTTCTTTTCAATTAGAAAAATATGACAAAAAAATTGAAGTTTTTACAACACGACCAGATACAATTTTTGGCGTCAATTTTATGGTTCTTGCGCCAGAGCATGATTTAGTTTTAGAAATCACAACTCCAAATCAAAAAAAAGAGGTAGAAGATTATATAAGGAAGACTAAATTAAAATCTGAGAGAGAAAGGCAGCTAGATAAAAGTGTGAGTGGAGCATTTACAGGAGCATATGCGATTCACCCATTTACAAAAAAGAAAATACAAGTTTGGATTGGAGAATATGTATTGGCAACTTATGGTACTGGCGCTGTAATGGCAGTTCCCTGTGGAGATCAGAGAGATTGGGATTTTGCTACGTATTTTGGATTAGAGATTCTAAATATTTTTAAGGAAGTTAACGTTAGCTCTTCTGCTAATGAAGATAAAGATGTTATAATAACTAATTCAGATTTTTTAAATGGATTGAAAGCAAAAAAAGCAATTAAGCTTGCTATAAATAAAATTGAATCAGGAGGATATGGTAAAGGGAAAATCAATTATCGATTAAGAGACGCAATCTTTAGTAGGCAAAGATATTGGGGGGAGCCTTTCCCAGTTTATTATAAAGATGAAATACCATATATATTAGATAAAGGGCAGGACGTTATACTTCCTTCTGTAGATAAATATTTACCAACTGCAACCGGAGAACCTCCACTTGCAAGAGCTAAAAAAGAAGATTGGAATATATTTAAAGGAGATAGAATGGAAACAAATATTATGCCTGGCTGGGCTGGAAGTTCTTGGTATTTTTTAAGATATATGGACCCAAAAAACGATCAGGAATTTTGTAATAAAGAAAAATCAGATTATTGGAAACAAGTTGACTTGTATATTGGTGGAGCAGAACATGCTGTAGGACATTTATTATATTCTCGATTTTGGACAAAATTCTTATATGACCAAGGAGTTATTTCATTCCAAGAGCCATTCAAAAAAATGATTAATCAAGGAATGATATTAGGAAGATCTAATTTTATTTATAGAATAAAAGATTCTAACAAATTTGTCAGCTTCGATAAAAGAAAAGAGTATAAAACTATCAGATTGCATGTTGATATTAATTTAGTAGATAATGATATTTTAGATATTGATGCTTTTAAAAATTGGAGATCTGAATATAAAGATGCTGAATTTATACTAAATGATAACGGAAACTATCTATGTGGCAATGAGGTAGAGAAGATGTCTAAATCTAAATATAATGTACAAACTCCAGACTTCTTGGTAGAAAAATTTGGAGCAGATACTTTGCGTTTATATGAAATGTTTTTGGGTCCATTAGAGCAATTCAAACCATGGGACACAAAAGGTATAAATGGAGTTCATAATTTTTTAAGAAAGTTTTGGAGACTGATTCATGATGATGAAAACAAGTTCGTAGTTTCAGATGAAGATCCAACTAAAGATAACTTAAAGACACTTCATAAAACAATTAAAAAAGTAGAAGAAGAAATTGAAAGATTTTCATTTAACACTGTTGTAAGCACTTTTATGATTTGCCTAAATGAGTTAACAGAACAGAAATGCAATAACAGAGAAATAATTTCTGATTTTACAATTTTATTATCTTCTTATGCGCCTCATGTAGCTGAAGAAATTTGGGAAAAATTAGGAAATAAAACTTCAGTTACAGCTGCAAAATTTCCAATAGTTAATAATGATTATTTAGTTGAATCAGAGGTTAATTATCCTGTTTCATTTAATGGTAAAATGCGATTCAACATCTCACTACGAGCGTCAATGAGTAAAGATGAGATAGAAAATGAAGTTATGAATCATAAAAAAACAGCTCATTATTTAGATGGTAGATCTGCGAAAAATGTAATTATTGTACCAAAACGAATCATTAATATAGTTTTTTAGAAAGAAGATGAATGAAATCAAAACACTGATTTATTTTTTGATTTTTCCAGTATTTATAAATGCTCAGCAACAATATCCCTTTGAAGTTGGTGAGACTTGTACTTATCGAATTCATTATGGGCCAATTACTGCAGGTTATGGAAAATTACAAGTTAAGGCTATTGAAGAAAATCATGGAGATTCCTGTTTTCTGTTTGATGGGTTTGGAGAAACTAACAATTTTTTCGACTATATTTTTGAGGTAAATGACTCTTACATATCATATAGTAGAATTGATTCGTTAACCCCTGTTCGTTTTATTCGAGATGTATATGAAGGCGGCCATATAATTAAACAAGACTATTTTTTCAATTCTAAAAAAAATCAAGTTAGCGTTGAGGATTCTATTTATAAAATTTCTAGCCAGACACAAGACATGCTTTCTTCTTTTTATTACTCACGAGTTCTTTTAAATAATAAAAATATAAAACAAGACTCTATTTTACATGTTAATATTTTTATGGATGAGCAAATTTATCCTATGCAAATAAAGTATTTGGGGAATGAACTTGTAAAAACAAGATGGGGGAAGATAAATTGTATGCTTTTTGTCCCTCAATTACAAGTTGGAAGAATATTTAAAAATGAAGAAGAAATGAGAATTTGGATTTCTGATGATGAGAATAAATTGATGATAAAGGCAGAAACTAAAATTATAGTTGGGAGCATCAAAGCTGTACTATCATCTTTTGAAGGTTTGAAAAATCCATTGTCAATAACTGATTAAATAATTGTAAAAGTCACATTTAAATTTCTTTAAATTGCAGCTTATGAAAATAATGGAAATTGGGATTTTATTTTTAGCTTCGTCACTTCTTTTTACGGTATTAAATTTTTCAAATTGTAATCTTGCAAATGGAGATAGTATTAAGATAGAAATTAAAAAAGAACCTACAATAGAATACGGGATAGTTACGGACTCTTTTAATGTTATTAAAGGAGTGATTAAACCAGGGCAGGTTTTAGGAGAGATACTATATCTTAATCATATTAATCATCAGAAAATAGATTTAATAGTAAAAAAATCAAAAGGCGTATTTGATGTTAAAAAAGCAAAGGCAGGGCAACCATATACTGTACTATGTTCTAGAGATTCTAACGAAATAGCTCAATGGTTTATTTATGAAGAATCATATACAGATTATGTAGTTTTTGATTTACGCGATAATATAAATGTATATCGAGGAGCAAAAGAAGTAGACGTTAGAATGCGAGTCGCTTCTGGTGAGATTACATCTTCTTTATGGAATGCTATTATTGAAAATAAAATGAGTCCAGCATTGGTAATGGAGCTTTCTAATATTTATGCATGGACAATTGATTTTTTCAGGATTCAAAAAGGTGATAAGTTTAAAGTTTATTATGAAGAAAGATTTGTAGAAGATGAGTTTATTGGCATTGGCAGAATATGTGCAGCAAATTTCACTCATCAATCAAAAGATTTTTATTCTTTTTATTTTAAAGAAGAAGGAGAAAATTACGGTGATTATTTTGATGAAGAAAGCAAAACATTAAGAAAAGCATTTTTAAGAGCACCTCTTAATTTCAGTAGAATATCTTCTAAATATAGCAAAAGAAGAAAACATCCTGTAACAGGAAGAATAAAAGCTCATTTAGGAACTGATTATGCTGCTCCAACAGGAACCCCAATCTTATCTACCGCTAATGGTAGAATAGTTGAGGCAAGATATAAGAGGAATAATGGGAATTATGTTAAAATAAGGCACAATAATACTTATACTACTCAATACCTACATATGTCAAAAATAAAATCAGGAATACGTCCTGGAGTACATGTTAATCAGGGTGATGTAATTGGTTACGTAGGGAGTACAGGACTTGCAACAGGGCCACATGTCTGTTATCGTTTTTGGAAAAATGGCATTCAAGTTGACCCCTATAAACAAAAATTACCACCATCAGACCCAATGAGAGAGGAAAGTAAGTCGGCTTTTCAATTAGTAAAAGATAGTTTAATTAAGTTTTTGATAGAGCCAATAATTTAATATAAAATGCTTTACTTAAAAGGTATAACTAAAAAGTTAATAGGTCTTTTATTTATATTATCATCTTATTTGACATTCTCTATTGAATCTAATTTTTCATTTATAGAAAATAAAGGGCAGTTACAAGAATTTATTAAAGCAAAAGTTAATTTGCCAGGTGGAGCATTATTTATAGAGCAAGGAGCGCTGACATATAATTTTTATAATCAAAAACAACTTTCAGATTATCATATTGCAAGAAATAATAGCAGAGTGATTAAAGGGCATGCTTATAGTGTTTTTTTTAATAATTCAAATAATAGTATAGATTCTAAATTAGAAGGTAAGGGTGATTTTTTCGAAAATCATTTTATAGGAAATGATAGAAATACATGGGTTAAAAATGTACATCATTATGAAACATTGGCACAAACTAATATATATGACGGTATAGATCTAAAATTTTATAAACTTAATAACAAATTTAAATATGACATTATTATAAATGCATATGCTAATCCTGAAAATATAGAATTAAGTTATAAAGGAGTTGAAGACATTTTTGTATATAAAGGAGATCTACATATAAAAACTTCTGTTAATTCAATTACTGAGGAGAAGCCTTTTGCATATCAAATTATTGATGGAATAAAAAAAGAAATAATTTGTAATTATATTTTAAAATCAGGAGTAGTAACTTTTGAATTTCCAAATGGTTATGATGAAAGTGTAGATTTAGTTATTGATCCAACACTAGTATTCTCTACATATTCAGGCAGTATAGCAAATAATTTTGGTTATACTGCTACTTATGATGATTATGGATTTTTATATTCTGGGAGTACTGCATTTGGGGTTGGATATCCTACTACTTTAGGATCATATCAGGTTAATTTTGGTGGTGGAACTGGTAATCTTGGAACAGATATTGCTATCACAAAATATGATACAACTGGAACAAAGGCTATTTACTCAACATACTTGGGAGGAGGTAAAGATGAACTGCCCCACTCAATGATTGTGAATTCAGCAAATGAGTTATTTGTATTTGGGACCAGTGGTTCTGATGATTTTCCCATAACTTATAATGCATATCAAAGTAATTTTAATGGCGGACCTTCATTTCTTCCATCAGGTATTGGAATTTCTTATCCTGATGGTTGTGATTTAATAGTATCCAGATTAAGCAGCAATGGTGGAAATCTATTAGCATCTACATATATTGGTGGAAGTAAGAATGACGGATTAAATATTGGTAATAAATTAAAATTTAATTATGCAGATGAAGTTAGAGGTGAGATAGATATTGATAAAAACAATAATATTTATATAGCTACTTCTACATTTTCTGATGATTTTCCAATTGTTGGGAATGTATTTCAATCTAATATGGACTCATTGCAGGAGGGTGTTATTATAAAGATGGATAATCAACTTGGGACTGTATTCTGGAGCACCTTCTTGGGTGGAAAAGGTTTAGATGCTATTTATTCTTTAGCACTAGATCCTTATGACAATATATATGTAACTGGTGGCACAACTTCTAATAACTTCCCAACTTCTCAAAATGCATTGTATCCAAATTATTTGGATTCAGTTAATGCAGATGCATTTGTTTCGTATATATCTAAAAATGGAGATCAACTTATAAGTTCAACTTATTATGGTTCTGATAGTTATGATCAGGCATTTTTTGTTGAGTTAGATTTAATGCAAAACGTTTATCTTTTTGGACAAACAAAGGCAAGTGGAAATACACTGATATATCAAGCAAATTATTATGTTACAGGTGGAGGAGAGTTTATTAGTAAGTTATCCAAAGATCTAGATTCTTTATTACAATCTACAGTTGTTGGAGTAAATACAGGAAAGCCAAATATATCTCCAACAGCTTTTTTGGTTGATGTTTGTAATAAGATTTATATTGCGGGATGGGGCTCAAGTATAGGGGTTGGAAATACCGGAACAACATTTAATTTACCAATTACTCGAGATGCTTTCCAAAGAAATACTGATGGAAATGATTTTTATCTTATGGTTTTAGATGACAAAATGAGTAATCTAATATATGCAACTTATTTTGGTGGAGATCAAGCAACAGAACATGTAGATGGCGGCACAAGTAGATTTGATAAGAAAGGTATTGTGTATCAATGTGTTTGTGCTGGTTGTGGAGGATATTCAGATTTTCCTACGACAATTGGCGCAGCATCAAGTACGAATAATGCAGCTGCTGGCTCTCAATGTAATAGTGCAGTTTTTAAATTTGATTTTGATTTCCCAACAGTTATTTCTGATTTTTCTGCCCCTTGGGTTGGTTGTGATAGTTTAATATCATTCCAAAACTTAAGCAAAGGAGCAGGAAGCACAACTTTTAATTGGTTTTTTGGTGATGGAGACACTTCAACCTTAAAAAATCCTACCCATATTTATAATCAAGATGGTATATATGATGTTAAATTAATTACTATTGATCCAAATTCATGTAATTTATCCGATACTATTGTTAAAAGAATTTTTATTCTTACTAATTCATCATCAACAATACCAAAAGTAGAAATTTGCAAAAATGAGCAAGCTCAAATTGGATTATTACCTTTAAATGATCCAACAGTATCTTATGTTTGGTTCCCTTCCTATGGGTTAAATAATTCTACTGTTTCGAATCCATTAGTAAATATTGATTCTACAATTCTTTATCAGTTGATAATATCTAATGGGGCTTGTAGTGACACTATTTATCAGTTAGTTGATATTAATTCTATAGATGTAAATGCTGGAAATGATACTACTTTCTGTAATGATAATATTTTGCTTACAGCTAATACAGCAGGAAATGTAACTTCATTTTTATGGTCTAGTAATAATTTATTTATTGATACACTTAGTGTAGATAGTTTTATGTATACAAAAAATACAATAAGACATTTTATAAAAGTAAATGATAGCTTATGTCATGCTATTGACAGTGTAGATATAAAAGCTCAAAATATTGATATACATATAAGTGGACATTTTGAAATATGCAAAGGAGATTCTGCATTTATAACAGTAAATAATTTATTACCTAACGTTCCTTTAATATCACACGATTGGACAACAATATACAATATATCATATAGTCTAGATTCTACTTCTATTTGGATTTCCCCCGACACCTCTGTTTGGGTCTATATAGAAGTTCAAAATTTTAATGGATGTAGACTTCAAGATTCTATTTATATAAACGTAAGTTCATTTCCAATTTATGATAGTATATGGGCTAGTAAAAATCCTATATATAAGGATCAAAACACTTTTCTTAATATTGAAACAAATGCAAATGTACTTTGGGAAAATGGAGACTCAACAATACAAATTGAAGTATGGCCAAATAATGACTCAATCTTTATTGTAGAGGTATATAATGATTTTGGATGTAAATTAATTGATAGTATATTTATTGAAGTTTTAGATATTTTTTGTGATGAGAGTAAAATTATAATACCTTCTGCTTTTTCACCAAATAATGATGAAGAGTTAGTAAATGAAGTTTATCGAATAATAGACAAGGATCAAATAATTAATCATTTTAGTTTACAAATTTACAATCGATTTGGGCAAAAGGTATTTAATTCTAATAATAAGGATTTAGTTTGGGATGGCACGTATAAAGGAGAATTATTATCTCCACAAGTTTTTGATTTTTATCTAGAGTTAAAGTGTTTTGGAGGAAAGAGGTTATTTAAAAAAGGTAACATAACCCTAATAAGATGAGATTTTTTATATTAAAAATATTATTTCTGTTTGTATTAAAAATTCAAGCACAGGATATTCACTTCTCTCAATTTAATGTTTCAAATAGTTTGTTAGACCCCTCTATTATTGGGACTCAGAGTGGGGATTTCCGAGTTTCTTTTCAGAAAAGAACTCAATGGAAAGCTGTTGCCTATCCATTTAATACTGTTGCAGCTAATTTTGCTGTTAAAAATATTATTGATAATAGTTCTCTTGAATTACAATTTTTTAATGATGTTGCAGGAGACTCTTATATTACAGCTTCTCAATTTAACGCATCAATAAATAGAAATTTTGCTATCAATGTAGAGCAAACTTTTTCACTAGGATTATCATTAGGTATTTCCCAAAGGGGAGCTGATTTTTCCAATTTAATTTTTGAAGAAAATGAAGATCTAAAAAACATATCCTTTAGATATTTTGATCTTGGAATAGGAGCAAATTATTCAATAACTAAATTAGATGGTATTAATTTTATTTTTGGATTATCTGCTTTTCATATTAATCAACCTAGACAATCATTAATTAAAGAGAATGATGTTAATTTAGAAGAGAAGTATAATCTATATTGTAAATCTTTCTTTAGTATAAATAATAACATAAGTGTAAATCCAGCATTAATTTACACAAGACAGGGTAAAAGTAAAGAGCTGATTTTTGGTTCAGAAATAGATCTAAAAACAGCAAGTTCAAATATTGATATAGTTTCTCAGATTTTTTATAGATTAAATGATGCCTTGATACCAGCATTTGGTATAAATTACCAAAATATTAAAGTAATTGTTAGTTATGATATAAATATTTCAGATTTAGCTATTGCAAGTTATAATAAAGGAGGGTTTGAATTTTCAATTATTTATAACTGGAATAAGAAAAAAAATAATAAAGAACAAGAAACTATAGAATGTTGTCCAATATACTTATGAGGATTTTAATATTAATATTATTACTAGGGACTACAGTATTAGCACAAGAAAATGTTAAAATTCAACATTTACCTAATTCAATTAATTCAACTGGGGCAGAATTTAACTTCATCTACAATAAAGATGGAGGAGGTGCTTTTTTTACTGCTATAAGAAAAGATAAGGAAAAATATTTTTCTTCAATATACCATACTGAATATCATTTAAATGAATGGAGTAAAGGCATTTATTTTAATGACTTTAATTCAGACTTCTTACAAAGTGGTAATATTTTTATAACACAAGAAAACATTGCATTTTTCACTTTATGTGAAGAGGATTTATGTTCAATATATAGTTCTATATTAGAAGATGGAAAATGGACAACCCCATTAAGATTAGATAATAGAATAAATTTAGAGGGCAGTACTAATACTCAACCAAATATTGCAATAATTGAAGGGGAGGAATATTTATTTTTTACTTCAAATAGGCCAGGAGGTTATGGAGGTTTAGATATTTGGGTTTCAACTATTAATTCTAAAGGAAGCTTTGGTAATCCTATAAATCTGGGAGATAAAATAAATAGTGAATATAATGAAATAACTCCTTTTTATAAAAATGCTGAAGGCACATTGTTTTTCAGTTCAGATAGAAAAGATGGCTATGGAGGTTTTGATATTTATAAATCTAAGGGCGCTCTTACATTGTGGGAGAAATTAATTTTACTAGAAGAGCCATTTAATAGTAAATCAGATGAAATGTATTTTAATTTTAATAATAGTAATAGCGGTCATTTTTCATCTAATAGAGCTCCCTCCATTCATTTAAATGAGGATAATTGTTGTACTGATATATTTTCTTTTGAAATTATAGATAAAGACACTATTAATTATCAAGTTGCATCAATAAATGAGCTATTACCACTAGCTTTATATTTTCATAATGATGAGCCTGATTGTTGTACTTTTGATACCTCAACAGAAATAACTTATGAAGAAGCTTATATTTCTTATTTTATGTTGATGGAAGACTATATTAGAGAAAGCCCAACTAAAGATATTGAATTTTTTTTTACAAATAAACTACGAACAAATTTCACTAGGTTAGATGATTTCTTAAGAAAAATCAAGAATTATCTAGAGTCGGGGAATGAAATAGAATTACAAATAAAAGGATTTACTAGCCCTTTATTTACTTCTAATTATAATATTAATCTTTCTAAAAGAAGAATTGTATCTTTAATTAACTATATGAATGAATTTCATAACGGGGGTATTACCCAATTTTTAAAAAATAATCAATTAGTCATTAAAGAATTACCATTAGGAGAGTCAATATCAAGTCAGCAAGTAAGTGATAATCCTAAAAATTTAAAGTTTTCAGTATACAGTCTTGATGCGGTAATGGAAAGAAAGATTGAAATTGTTAAAGTAAAGAATAAAGAATAGTTATATTTTAACTATAGTAAATTCAAATGACTCCATAATTTGGTTACAAAGCATTTTCGTACATGCTTCATCAACTTTTAAGCCTGCATCTTTTTCGCTACTTGCTTCTAATTCAAGAGTAATATGTTTCCCAATTCTTACATTTTCTATTTCTCCTAAACCAACATTATGCATACTTGCGCTTACTGCTTTTCCTTGTGGGTCTAATAATGATTTTAATGGCATTACATCTATTTCTGCTCGGAACTTCATAGTTATAGAATATTATTTAATAAAGATAAGATTATGTACAAAAGTATAATAAATGGTATAGAAGCAAACTTAAATAAAAAGAATAATATAAAGGCGCTGATGATTAGTAATATTCTAAAAATATTTATTCTTGAAAATTTATTTTCAGAAAATCTAAATTTTAGATTGAAAAAAGAAATATTTGAGATTAAAAGTATTGGTAAAATTATAGATAAAATGCTTAAAAAGATATACTCATTAAACAATTCAATTTCTTGATATTCATTTATTATTGGTAATGCAGCAACAAAAATTGCACATGCGGGGGTTGGTAATCCAGTAAATTGATCTTTATTTGTTGCGGTTACATTATATTTTGCAAGTCTTATTGCAGAAAATATAGGTATTAGGAATGATATAAAAGCATTAACTAAAGCAGGGTCTTTTACATTAGAAATAAAAAAAACATCTGGTTGACTAGTATAAATCAGGTGAAATATAATTAGCCCGGGAGCAACCCCAAAACTTACCATATCAGCCATTGAATCTAACATCTTTCCCAATTCACTATTAACATTTAGTGCACGGGCAGCTAATCCGTCAAAGAAATCAAAAAGTGCACCAAAAAAAATAAAAATTCCTGATAGAATTATATCTCCATGGAAGACAAATATTATAGCACATAGACCACATAAAAGGTTTGTAAGTGTAATAATGTTTGGTATATTTCTTTTCAAGCTATACATATCAGCAAAAATATGATAATATTTGTAATCGAAATGAGAAATTTATTTTTAACGTTATTTAGCGGTTTACTACTTGCATTTTCATGGCCTGATATTGGGATATTCCCACTAATATTTTTTGCATTTGTACCATTATTTATTCTAGAAGATGAGATATATAGATCAAATAAAGGAAAAGGATGGAGGGTTTTCTGTTTATCTTTTTTTACATTTTTTATTTTTAATATTATAACTACATATTGGATATATAATGCCACCATCTTTGGAGCTTTTGCTGCATTTATTATAAATTCAGGGTTGATGGCAAGCGTTATGTATTTATTTCATAAGTTGAGATGTAAATCTAATAATAAAATTGGGCATATAGCATTTATATTTCTTTGGATTGGGATGGAGTACCTGCATTTAAATTGGGAACTTTCTTGGCCATGGCTTATTTTAGGAAATAGTTTTGCAAATAATATTATTCTTGTTCAATGGTATGAATATACAGGATTTCTAGGAGGTACGTTTTGGATATTAGTAATTAATTTACTAATTTTTAGATTTATAAATAATAAAGAATATATAAAGAACAGTTTATTATTGATGTTTTTTATCATCTTCCCAATTAGCATCTCATATTTTATATACATAAATAACTCTGATATTGAGCAGAAAGATTCTTTAGAAGTAGTAATCATTCAACCAAATGTAGATCCTTATAATGAAAAGTTTAATATTGATTTTGAAAAGCAATTAGAAGAATTTATTGAGCTTGCAGAAACAAAGTTAACACAAGAAACACAAATATTATTAGGGCCAGAAACAGCTTTGATTGAGGGAATATGGGAAGATGATCTTGATAATTTATTAAACAATTATAGTATAAGAAAATTAATAGATCTTCAAGAAAATTATCCGCTTTTGAATATCATTATTGGAGCAACAACTTATAAATTATTTAAAGAAGGGGAAAAGAAATCTGTAACAGCTAGACAGGTTAGAAATGAGAATATTTTTTATGATGCCTATAATTCCGCAATTTTTATATCAAAATTTGGGAAAACACAAATATATCACAAAACAAAGTTAGTGCCAGGAGTTGAGAAAATTCCTTTTCCATTTATTTTTGATCGGATTCCTAATTTAGCTATTAACCTAGGAGGGATAAGTGGCTCTTTAGGGAGTGAGAACAGTATTACTAATTTCAACAATGAAATTTTTAATATAAGGCCGCTTATTTGTTATGAAAGTATTTATGGAGAAATGAGTTTTATAAATTCAAATTTAATTGCAGTTATAACAAATGATGGTTGGTGGAAGAATACAGCAGGCTATAGACAACATTTTTCATATGCACGTTTAAGAGCAATTGAACAGAGAAAGGTAATCATAAGATCAGCAAATACAGGAATATCAGGAGTAATTAATTATAATGGAGACGTATTAAAAACAACACAATGGGATAAGAAGTCTATAATCTCTTCAACAGTGAGTCTTAACTTCACCTCCACATTCTATAGTAAATATGGAGATTACATTGGTAGAATAAGCGCCTATATTTCAGTATTACTTATACTAACAGTATATATAAAAAACAAATTAGAGTAAAAAATACAGACTGTTTATTCTTCTTCTATTATTAATGGCTCAATATTAGTACCATCAACATTAGTATCATTAACAATAACAGCATTGCTATCGAATAGAATTTCTTCAACTAACTCTTCTTCTATTATTTCTGGCATATCAACTTCTAATGCAAGGGCGTTAATTTCTGCACTACTAATATTAAAACTATTGTTTATTGTGCAATTATCTCCCTGTCCTATTTGAGAGTTTGCAATTAATAAATATCCTAATAAAACAATAGCTAATCCTAAAGTTAGCGGTCTTTCTAAATTTTCCATAATTTTAATTATTAATTAGTAATTTGCTAATTTAAATAAAATATTTTAAAGTGTATTTTTTTTCAAAAGAGTCAGAATCTAATGAAGATTCGTAAAAACCTTTATTTTTGTTTGTTATGAGAAACAGTTTTAGATATACGATTAAGAATAAAGAAGAATTTGCAGAAAAATTAATTTATTGGGCAAAAAAATTTCAGTTTTCAGTTTTCTTGGACTCTAATTCACAAATGAATAAAATGCCACCAAGTTATGATACTTTTGATTTTATATATGCAGTTGGGATAAACAGGTTATGTATGCCAAAAGAGAACTTCTTTGAAAGTCTAAGATTATTTTACGAAAACAATAAAGATTGGGTTTTTGGTTATTTTACGTATGATTTGAAGAATGAAATATTCAATTTAAAATCTGAAAATATTGATAATTTGTATTTTCCAGAAATGTTATTTTGTATCCCTAAGTATGTTTTTCGATTACATAATAAAACATTAATTATTGAAACATTTTCTGATAAAAAACATGCCGATAATTTAATTAATAAGATAAAAAATTATATAATAAAAAGATCTAGAAATAAAGCTTTAGAAATAAAGCGACGCGAAAAGAAAGCATTGTATTTAGAAAAGATAAATAACATTAAATCAAATATTAAACGAGGAGATGTATATGAAATGAATTATTGTCAAGAATTTTATTCAGAATCTGCAATAATAGATCCAGAAAGCATGTACTTTAATTTAAATGAGAAAACTAAATCTCCGTTTTCTAGTTTCATGCATTTTAGAGATAAATATCTTTTATGTTTTAGCCCAGAACGTTTTTTAAAAAAGAGTAATAAGACAGTTATATCTCAACCTATTAAAGGAACTAGCAAAAGAAGTGCTAATGTTAAAGAAGATAGAAGGTTAAGAAATGATCTCGTTAAATCAAAGAAAGATATAGCAGAGAATGTCATGATAACAGATTTAGTTAGGAATGATTTATCAAAATATGCTTGTAGATCTAGTGTAAAAGTAGAAGAACTTTGTGGAATATACTCTTTCAACAATGTACACCAACTAATAACAACAATTTCTTCGGAGATATCTAATGAAACCCATTTTATAGATGTCATAAAGGGATCTTTCCCTATGGGATCTATGACAGGTGCTCCAAAGAAAAAAGCCCTGGAATTAATTGAGAAATATGAGACAACCAAAAGAGGTTTATTTTCTGGAAGTATTGGGTATATTACTCCAGATGGTGATTTTGATTTCAATGTTGTAATAAGGAGTATATTATATAATAAGACTAAAAAGTATCTTTCAGTGATTGCGGGAGGGGCAATTACTGATCAATCTAAACCAGAGGAAGAATATGCAGAGAGTATTATTAAGATAAAAAACATATTAGAAACTGTTTCTAAAAAAAATAATAGTAATTGTGAAACATGAATTAGAGAAATATATTATTAAGAATAAGCTCTTTGATAAGAATAGCAAATTGCTTTTAGCTGTGAGTGGAGGCGCAGACAGTATAGCGCTAGCATATTTACTTAATCAATTAGGGTATAATTTTATCATTGCCCACTGTAACTTTAAATTAAGAGGTAAAGAATCAGATAATGATGAGTTTTTTGTAAAAGAATTTGCTAACAATATAGGAGTAAAATATTATACAAAATCTTTCAAAACCCAAGATTTTTCTATTAAGAATAAAATTTCTTTACAAATGGCGGCAAGAGATTTACGGTATGAATGGTTTGAGAAAATTAGAGAAAAAAGGCAATGTGACTTTATAGTTACCGGACATCATCAAGATGATAGTGTTGAGACTTTTTTTATCAACTTATTAAGAGGAACTGGGATAAAAGGGATGCTTGGAATCAATAATATAAATGGAAGAATTATTAGACCATTATTATTTGCTAGTAAATTAGAAATATTAGAATTTACTAATAAAAAAAAGATAGAATTTCGTGAGGATATGAGCAATAAAGATGTAAAATATACACGTAATAAGATAAGACTTGAATTAATACCATTATTAAATGAGATTAATCCTTCTTTTCAAAATACATTAGATAAAGAAAAGGATTATTTAAGCCTTGTATCTGAATTATATTTTAGAGAGATTGATCTTAAAAGAGAAAGAATTCTTAAAAAGAAGGGAGAATTATTTCATATTAGCAAATCAGACTTAAAAAAACTAAAACCTCTAAAGGCTTATCTTTATGAATTTTTAAAGCCATTTGGATTTTCTAATATAGACGATGTTATATCTGCTATACCTAAACAATCTGGCAAAAAGTTTTATTCTGATTCACATCGTATTATTATTGATAGAAAGGATTTAATTATACAAAAGATTACAAATAATGAGCAACAAAATTTTATAATTCAAAGAAATGATAAAAATCTTCTATTCCCATTACATCTTAACTTTAAAGTAACAGATAAAATTGAAATTAAAAAAGATAAACAGTTGGCGATGCTCGATTTTGATAAACTTAATTTCCCATTAGTGTTAAGAAAATGGAATAGAGGAGATCATTTTGTTCCATTAGGCATTAAAGGAAAAAAGAAAATCAGTGATTTTTTTATAGATAAAAAGATTTCAATACCAAACAAGGAAAACATTTGGTTACTTTGTTCAGGAAAAGAAATTGTATGGATAGTCAACTATCGTATTTCTGAAATGTTTAAGATAACAGAAACCAGTAAAAAAATGTATATTGTGCAACTTTTAGAAAAAATAAATGAGTGATACTAGGTTCTTAGAAAAACAATATTTAGGCCTTAATAAAATGTCAATCTCAAGAAGAATGTCATTAGCACTGTTTTGTTTTTTTGCTTATTATCTGAAGGAAAATAATGACAAATCAGGGGAGCTATTTTTTTTTCTTGGAGTAGTGATTATAATAATATCAATTATACTTGTTTTTGTGCTTCATTTTGAGACTAGAGTTCAAAACCAGAGTATTATTTTAGATGGATTATGGACTTCAAGGAAGGTTAAGATAGATTTAAATAGTATTAAATCAATAAGAAGAATTAAATATAGCAAATATATTATAAATAGGGCTGTTTATAATTTACATCTAAAAGGGAAAATTCGTTTTTATACAAGAGGAGATGATGCGATAGAACTGGTTGATAGAGATGGACTAATATACCTCATAGGGAGCCAAAAAGCAGAAGAATTAGAAAGAATAATTAAAAAGCAAAAAGAACAATGAAACATATATTTACTACTATTGGTGTTTTATTTATATCAATATATTCATATGCTCAAATTATAGATCCAGTTGTATGGAATTTCTCTAAAAAGCAGATTTCAGAGAATCAAATAGAATTGCAGTTTACAGCAAATATTGAAGAAAATTGGCATCTATATTCTCAGTTTACTGGTCAGTATTTTCATGATGATGGTCCAGTTCCTACTTCATTTAGTTTTACAGAATCAGATTCTTACTTCAGAAAAGACAGCGTAATAGAGGATCCTCCTATTGAAGAATATGATCCGATATGGGGTGAAACTTTAAAATACTATGAAGGAGAAGTAACTTTTCGACAGATAATAGAGGTGCTTACTAATACACCTTTTAAAATTGAGGGGGATATTAATTTTATGTTATGCGATGAGGCACAATGTGTTTTTCCTATGCCAGTCACTTTCTCATTTCATATTAATACCGATGATGAGCCTATCACTGATGAAGGAGTTGAAATAAGTGATAGTGATATTAATAATACAAAGAAATATAATGACCCTCTAGTAGATTTAACTAATCCTTCTGCAGTTTGTGGTGAGAGCAAGTCTACTAATAATAGTTTATGGGCAATTTTTATATTAGGATTATTAGGAGGTCTTATTGCTCTTATAACCCCTTGTGTATTTCCAATGATTCCATTAACAGTTAGTTTTTTTACAAAGTCAGAAGATTCTAATGGCACTTTTAATGCAATTATGTATGGATTTTTTATTATGTTAATTTATTTTTTATTAAGTATTCCTTTTCACTTAATGCCCAATATAGACCCTGAGATATTAAATCAGATCTCTACAAATAGTTGGCTGAATATTTTCTTCTTTATTATTTTTATTGCATTTGCTCTTTCTTTTTTCGGTTATTATGATATAAGTCTTCCTAGTAATTGGGGTAATAAAGCAGACTCTTCTTCTAATATTGGAGGGTTAATAGGAATTTTCTTTATGGCACTAACTCTTGCAATTGTATCATTTTCCTGTACAGGGCCAATTTTAGGGTCTCTGTTAGCTGGAACATTACGAGGAGATGTAAGTACAATTGTAATTCTTGGATTTCAATTTAAGATGGTTGCTACTAAATTAACTGTTGGTATGACAGGATTTGGACTAGCTTTAGGATTCCCATTTGCTATTTTTGCACTATTTCCTAAACTTCTTAATGCGTTACCTCAATCCGGGGGCTGGCTTAATTCTGTGAAAGTAGTTCTAGGTTTTTTAGAAGTTGCATTAGCAATTAAGTTCCTTTCAAATGCTGATATGGTTGAGCAATGGGGTATTATTAAGAGAGAGACCTTCTTTCTATTATGGTTTATTGTGGGTATATTAACGGTATTATATTTATTTGGAAAAATACAATTCCCACATGATTCTAGATTAATTAAAATATCTAGAATGCGTTATAGTTTTATAATATCATTCTTTCTTTTCTCAGTTTATTTAATTCCTGGTATTTTTGGTTCTTACGTAAATTGGTGGGAGCATGAGGCTTTGAGTGGGTTCCCTCCACCATTATCTTATAGTTATTCATATGAGGAAAAAGAAAAAGAAGTATTTTTTAATTATTGGGAAGCTATAGAATTTGCAGAAAAAGAAAACAAGGCAGTTTTTATCGATTTCACAGGATGGGCATGCGTTAATTGCAGGAAAATGGAGGAAAATGTTTTTCCTGATGTTGAAGAATTGTTAGATGAATTTGTTATGTGTCAGTTATATGTAGATGAGCAAACAAAACTCGCTGTTAATGAAACTGTCGTTGTCCCAACATCTGATGGAGGGACAAAAAGAAAAATATTAAGAACTGTTGGAAATAAATGGAGCACACTTCAAGCGGTTACTTATGCAAGTTCTTCGCAACCATATTATGTGTTATATGATCCTAAAGAAGGAATTTTAACTAATCCGATTGGGTATACCCCTAATATTAATGAGTTTAAAGATTGGTTAAGATGTGGATTGAAAGAATTCCAAGAATAATGTGAAGTGTAATTGGTTAATACTTTTTTACAATTAATATTTTATGTGTAAAAATATTATATTCGCATTTACTTCAATAATAATACTATGAAAAAAAACAAAATTATAACTAGACAATCTGAAGCTTTTTTAGAGAAGTATTTAAATAATTGCTCGCCTACTGGTTTTGAGAGTGAGGGGCAGAAAATGTGGTTAGATTATATTAAACCTTATATTGATGATTATTTAGTTGATACATATGGCTCTGTAGTTGGTATTATTAACCCAAAAGAAAAGTATAAGGTTGTAATAGAAGCACATGCTGATGAAATATCCTGGTTTGTGAATTATATCACTAAAGAAGGTTTTATTTATTTAATTAGAAATGGTGGCTCTGATCATCAGATTGCGCCTTCAAAGAGGGTAAATATTCACACTAAACAAGGAATGGTTAAAGCGGTTTTTGGTTGGCCTGCTATTCATACTAGAAAGGGGGATAAGGAGAAAACACCAAAAATTGAGAATATTTTTTTAGATTGTGGTTGTGAAAGTAAAGAAGAAGTTGAGAATTTAGGGGTTCATGTTGGTTGTGTAGTTACTTATGAGGATGAGTTCATGATTATGAATAAGAATTTCTATGTTGGAAGAGCTTTAGATAATAGGATGGGAGGTTTTATGATTGCAGAAGTAGCTAGATTATTAAAAGAAAATAATATTGTGTTACCATTTGGACTATATATTACAAATTCTGTGCAGGAAGAGGTAGGCTTAAGAGGAGCGCAAATGATTACTGAAAGTATAAATCCAGACATAGCTATTGTAACAGATGTTTGTCATGATACAAATACTCCTATGATTAATAAGATAAAAGAAGGAGACACAAAATGTGGAAAAGGCCCTGTTCTTACATATGGACCAGCTGTGCAAAATAACTTATTGAATCTAATTATTAATACTGCCGAAGATAATAAAATACCATTTCAAAGAAATGCGGCTTCAAGGTCTACAGGAACAGATACAGATGCATTTGCTTATTCTACCGGAGGAGTTGCTTCAGCACTTATTTCATTACCACTTAGATACATGCATACTACTGTAGAGAGTACACATAAAAATGATGTTGAAAATGTTATCAGATTGATTTTTGAGTTACTTCAAAAGATAAAAAACAATCAAGATTTTAGATATTTGAAGTAACTATTAAATCTGATTATATCTAAAGCAATTTGTAGTGTGATCATTAACCATACCTATATCTTGCATAAGGGAGTAAATAATAGTTGGACCTATAAACTTAAAGCCTCTTTTTTTTAAGTCACCACTTACAATATCAGACATTCTCGTCCTAGACGGAACATCATGTGCTTTGTTAAAATGATTTATAATTGGCTTGTTATCAACATACCTCCAAATATATTTTGAGAATGTCCCAAATTCATTTATTATATCTATGAAGCATCTCGCATTTTCTCTAGTTGATATTATTTTAACCTTATTTCTAATTATAGAAGGGTCTTGCATTAAGGCTTCTAATTTTTTATCAGAATAGGCAGCTATTTTTCTATAATTGAATCCATCAAATGCTGTATAAAAGTTTTCTTTTTTCTTTAAAATAGTAATCCAACTTAAGCCAGCTTGAAAAATCTCTAATGTTAGAGAAGAGAAGATTTTTTTATCTTCATATACTGGCACCCCCCATTGATTATCATGATAACTAATATAATGTGGGTCATTACCGCACCAAACACATCTATTTTTATTTATGATGCCCATTTTCTTTTAATCGATACTTTAGATTCTCTCTTATATTACTCCAAAATAAATTATAGTCTGCAATATGATAATTTTTCATTCTGTAAAAACGAGCAAAAGGAATATTTATAGGTTTTATCCAAACAGCACCATTATAATTGTATGCAGCTATTGAGTTAGGGTATTTTATCTTGTGATTTTTAAATAATATTCCTAGATGGCTTTCTATTTCAGAAAGAACAGTATCTTTTTTCCAGCTAATAGGATTTACACAGTTAATACTATCATTAACAACCCATTTTTTTGGATAGTATCCTTCTGCTAATGTACGCCATGACAGAAAACAATCTAGCTGTTCAGAAGTAGAGCATGGTGGCAATTCCTCATGAATTAATCTAATTGGCATTCCAGGAAGATAACTCATAATAAGTAAATTTTTCATACTGTCATTCTTTAATATTACTTCCTTTAATAATCTTTCGCAGTGATTAGTTCCTTGACTATGCCCAGCAAGAATAAATTTTTTCGATTTACTATAATTTTTCCAATAATGAATAAATGCATTTTTCACATCTGAATAAGCAATATCATATGCTTGATATCCATTTTTAAGGTCAGAATATGAATGAATATGCATTTGACGATAATGTGGGGCATAAATATTAGCAATCCCTACAAAAACACTTGCTTGATTTTGTATTGCAGAATTTCCAATCTTTTTATTTAAGGTTTCATCATTAATATCAGCATTCCAATTATCTCCCTTAAAATAAAGTGTTGGATGCACAAAAAAAACATCTATTTTAGGGCTAGTGTTGAGTAGGTTATCAATATAATTTTTTGGAAGTTTTGCATAATGTATTTCTTTATCAGGATGTTCCACCCAAGATTCTAGTATATTATAATTAGGACGAGTGGGGACATGATTTATATCAAAATTTTTTGTTGGGATGTCTTTTTTGGCAGCAGTAATATTATATGTTTTACAGCATTGTAACGCGATTATTAAAACTATAGATGTTAAATATTTGATATATTCTTTTACCACTTTTTTTACCTGCCGTGACATTTCTTGTATTTCTTCCCAGATCCACATGGGCATGGTTCATTTCTACCTACTTTTTGTTCTACTCTAATAGGCTGAACTTTATTATCCTGTGATTTATTAGGATCCTGTGAGTTTGTTTGTGAAGATGATATTTCTGGACGACTAGTTTGCAAATTAGCCTCAATCTTCCTTCTATCTTGCTGTACATTAGATTGAGTAGGTAAATCAGATTTTAATAGAAATGAAACTATTTCCTTATTTACTTTAGCAATAAAAATCTTAAAAAGATTAAAAGATTCAAATTTATATATTAATAGTGGATCTTTTTGTTCATAGACTGCATTTTGTACAGACTGTTTGAGCTCATCCATTTCTCTTAAATGTTCTTTCCAATAATCATCTATAATTGCTAATGTTACGCTTTTTTCAATACATAAACCTATATTATTACCTTCTTTTTCTACAGATTCTTCAAGATTAGCAACTACTTGGAGTGTTTTTATTCCATCGGTAAATGGGATTATTATATTTTCAAATTTTGCTGATTGATTTTCATATACGTCTTTAATTACAGGAAATGATTTTTTAGCAATATTTTCTGATTTTAATAAATAGTTTTTATAGCATGTATTGTATGTTTTTTCTATAATTACATTTAAATCTATATCCTGAAACTCTTTTTCTGTGATCGAACATTCACTCGCAAGGAAACGGATTAGATCTAGTTTAAATTTTTCATAATCTTTAGTTTCATATGAATCTTCCACAATATTTTCACAAGTGTCATAAATCATATTAGATATATCCAAAGAAAGTCTATCTCCGTGAAGCGCATGACGTCTTTTTTTATAAATAACCTCCCTTTGTTGATTCATTACATCATCATATTCTAATAATCTTTTTCGTATTCCAAAATTATTTTCTTCTACTTTCTTTTGTGCTCTTTCTATAGATTTGCTTACCATTGAGTGCTGTATCACTTCACCTTCTTCTAGCCCCATTCTATCCATTAGTTTAGCAATTCTTTCAGAGCCAAATAACCTCATAAGATTATCTTCTAAAGAGACAAAGAATTGAGAAGATCCTGGATCTCCTTGTCTTCCTGACCTACCTCTTAATTGCCTATCTACTCTTCTAGAGTCATGCCTTTCTGTTCCTAATATTGCCAATCCACCAGCTTCTTTAACTTCTTTTGATAATTTAATATCAGTTCCTCTACCTGCCATATTAGTAGCAATAGTAACTACTGATGCTTTACCAGCCTCGGCTACAATATCAGCTTCTCTTTGGTGTAATTTTGCATTTAAGACATTATGTTTTATTTTTCTCATTTTTAATGTCCTGCTTAATAATTCTGATATTTCTACAGAAGTAGTTCCAACTAAAATAGGTCTTCCTGCTTTACTAAGCGTATCAATTTCCTCAATTACAGCATTGTACTTTTCTCTATTTGTCTTATATACTAGATCATCTTTATCAGCTCTTATTATTGGTCGATTAGTAGGAATAACAACAACATCTAATTTGTAAATTTCCCAGAATTCACCTGCTTCTGTTTCTGCGGTACCAGTCATTCCAGATATTTTATTATACATTCTAAAGTAGTTCTGTAATGTAATAGTAGCATAAGTTTGTGTAGCATCTTCAATTTTTACATTCTCTTTAGCTTCAATTGCCTGGTGTAATCCGTCAGAATATCTCCTTCCCTCCATTATCCTTCCAGTTTGCTCATCTACAATCTTAACTTTATTATCTATTAATACATATTCAACATCTTTCTCAAATAAAGTATAAGCTTTTAATAATTGATTAACAGTATGGATACGTTCACTTTTAACAGCAAAATCTCTTAACAAGTTCTCTTTTTTTGAGGCTTTCTTTTTATCTGATATTTCAGATTTTTCTATCACTGCTATTTCAGCTCCTACATCTGGCATAACAAAGAAATTTTTATCTTCTATTTCTGCAGTCATTAGATCAATACCTTTTTCAGTCAGCTCAATAGTATTATGTTTTTCATCAATCACAAAGAAAAGAGCCTCATCTACTTTATGCATTTCTTTACTTTGATCTTGCATATAAAAGTTCTCAGTTTTCTGCAATTGTGTTTTTACACCTTCCTCACTAAGGAATTTAATTAGAGATTTATTTTTAGGGAGCCCTCTATATGCCATAAGTAAATTAAACCCAGCTTTATCTGATTTACCTTCATTAAATAATTTTTTAGAATCTGATATTATTGTAGTAACAAATTTTCTTTGGACAGAAACAAGATGTTCTAGCTTATGCTTTAATTCATTATATTCATTTACACTTCCTTTTGGAATTGGACCTGAAATAATTAGAGGTGTACGTGCATCATCAATTAGAACAGAATCTACTTCGTCTACTATAGTATAATGATGCTTTCTCTGTACTAAATCTTCAGGTCTTTTAGCCATATTGTCACGTAAATAATCAAATCCAAATTCATTATTTGTTCCATACGTTATATCTGCTAAATATGCTTTTTTTCTTTCATCTGAATTAGGCTGATGATTATCAATACAATCAATGCTTAATCCATGGAACTGAAATATAGGTCCCATCCATTCAGCATCTCTTCTTGCTAAATAATTATTTACTGTTACTAAATGAACACCTAATCCTGTTAGTGCATTTAGATATACTGGTAGTGTTGCCATCAACGTTTTACCTTCACCAGTTGCCATTTCTGCAATTTTTCCTTGATGCAGTACAATTCCACCTATTAACTGCACGTCATAATGTGTCATTTCCCAAATTATTTCTGTTCCAGCTGCAACCCAGGTGTTTTTATAGAATGCATTTTCTCCTTTAATACTAACAAAATCTTTATGTGCAGCTAGATCTCGATCAAATTCACTTGCTTTAACCTTTAGAGTATCATTAGTTGCAAATCTATTTGCTGTTTCTTTTACTATTGCGAATGCTTCAGGCAGTATTTTATTTAATGTGATTTCAATTACTTCAACTATAGATTTTTCTATTTCATCTATTCTATTATATAACTCTTCTTGTTTATTTTTTTCAGTAGTTTCTTCTTCTGCTTGGGTTTTTAATAATAGAATCTCTTCTTGATGTGATTTAATAGAATCGGCTATTATCTTTTTTAGTTGTTTTGTTTTTTCACGCAATTCATCATTTGATATTGTATGTATTTTTTCATATTCAAAATGAATTTGCTTGATAATTGGCTCAATATTTTTTATATCCTTATCATATTTATTGCCAAATAATTTTGCAACTAAATTAATGATGCCTGCCATAATAATAAATTAGTTAATAAAAGCAAAGGTAGTTAAAAGAAGATATTTTTTGGAGAAAAAGAAATTAAGCTTATTTTTAGTATTCATCTTCATTAAAGAAGAAATCTTCTTTAGTAGGATAATCTGGCCAAATTTCCTCAATGGACTCATATATTTCCCCTTCAATACTAAGTTCTTGTAGGTTCTCAACTACTTCCAGTGGAGCCCCAGAACGAATAGCAAAATCAATTAATTCATCTTTAGTTGCTGGCCATGGGGCGTCTTCTAATTTTGATGCTAATTCTAATGTCCAATACATAATATTACTATATTTCTTTTTGCAAAAGTAATTTTTTTACTGAATTATTAATGCTTAATCCAAGGAATTTCCTGGCAGTTGTTTTCTTTTAAAATTAATCTAGCAAGAACAAATAAATAGTCAGATAATCTATTAAGATACATTAAGCAGTTCTCATCTAATTTTACTTCGTTTTGTAACTGAACAACCCTCCTTTCAGCTCTCCTACACACAGTTCTAGTAATATGGCAAAGCGAGGATTGAGTGTGACCTGTTGGTAGGATAAACTCACTTAAAGGTGTTAATTTACTTTCTATTTTATCAATTTCATTTTCTAGCATATTGATATCCTCTTTTATAATTTTAGGTAATATTATCTTACTTTTTCTACCATCATTTGATAATATACTCCCTAAATTAAACAGATGTCTTTGAATTCTTACCAACACATCATTTTCAATTTTTATATTATCATTTAAATGGCCAATGTAAGCATTTAGCTCATCAATTGTACCGTAAGCCTCTAAGCGTAGATCATTTTTTTTAACTTTAGTACCACCTAATAAATAGCTTTCACCATGATCTCCTTTTTTTGTATATATTTTCATAATTAGTTATTTAAGTAATCTGATTCAATGAGTCCATCCTTGAGTTTAATAACTCTTTGCGCATAAGACGCAATATCTTCTTCATGAGTTACAACAATTAATGTATTTCCTTTTTTGTGAATTTCCTGAAAAAGCTTCATAATCTCAATAGATGTTTCAGAGTCTAAGTTTCCAGTTGGTTCATCTGCAAGAATGATTGAAGGACTATTTATTAATGCTCTTGCTATTGCTACTCTTTGTCTTTGTCCTCCAGAAAGTTCATTAGGTTTATGCATCATTCTATCATAAAGGCCAACATTTTCTAGGGCTTTTTTGGCCATTAATTTTCTTTCTTCTTTTTTGATCCCAGCATAAATTAATGGGAGCATTACATTTTCTAAAGCGGTATATCTTGGAAGCAGATTAAAAGTTTGAAATACAAAACCTATCTCTTTGTTTCTGACATTAGCCAGATCTTTTTCATTCATATCTTTGACATTTGTTCCATTTAAAATATATGATCCAGCTGTCGGAGTATCTAGACACCCAATTAAATTCATAAGTGTTGATTTTCCTGATCCAGAAGCTCCCATAAGTGCAACAAAATCATTCTTTTTTACAGTGAAACTTACATTTTTAAGCGCTTTTATTACTACTGTACCAACTTTAAAGAAACGACTCAAATTTTCTGATAATATGATTTCATTTTTCATGATACAAATGTAAGATTAAAAACGAAGTACAAAATCTTCTTTACTCAATTCTGATTTGAGAAAAACAATTCCAATAAAAAACAAATCAATAGTAAGAGTAGTTTTATGGTGAGCTTTAATATAATCCCATGCTTTTTCCATCCCTTTAGACCAATGAATATCATCAAAAATAAAAATAGTATCGTTACCACTATACTCTAAAATTTTTTCGAAATAAGATATTGTTGGTTTTTCTTTATGATTTCCATCAATAAAAGCTAAATCAATATGATTGATATTTTTTAATTTAGAATTAAGAGTATCATTAAAATCTCCAATTGTTACATTAATGTTTTTTAGTTCTAATTTATAAAAGTTTTTTATTGCTAAAGAAGCAGTTTCTTTACATCCTTCAAAAGTAAATACTTTGGAATTTGGATATGCTTTTGCTAAATAGCATGTGCTTATTCCTAATGAAGTGCCAAGTTCTATTATATTTTTTGGTTTATAAAATGCACATATTCTGTAAAGTAATGATCCAAACTTTAGATTTTTAGCAGAATTTTTAGCAATATCTTTAATTTTACGTTTTTTGGAATTATTAATATTACTTCCAGCGCCAAAATCAGTTGTAGTAATAACTTTTTT